>Ga0114964_10000037_pt1 | contig 91174 bp, 91 predicted proteins | sample C_131016_MF_Meta_FD_92638 | JGI IMG/M metagenome (GOLD analysis project Ga0114964, IMG submission 92638) | Freshwater microbial communities from Lake Croche, Canada to study carbon cycling - C_131016_MF_MetaG | ecosystem: Environmental > Aquatic > Freshwater > Lake | place: Lake Croche, Canada... | reverse complement strand
TTCCAGATGAACTTAAAACTCGTTATAAGGAATGGGTCATTGATCAACACAATTCATCGGTTGTTAACAAAAAATTAGTCAATATCCACGAGCGCATAGCCAACTTACATATTTCATTACTAGATAAAAAGATACCACATATATTTTTTAATACGTTTACATCGTTTAGTAATATTCGAAATCTTAGACATTTGGGTGCCGAAGAAATAGATTGGGACGGATGCTACATAGGACCGTACGATGAAGATCTTACTTATTATAATTGGTTAAAAGCCCAAGGATTCCAAACTGCAACTCCTACTAGCTACCATTTTCGGGCAGATGCCCATCTTGCTTGGTCTGAATACTTGCTCCAAAATTATGTCCAAAAGATATTGACAAGTTAATCATTAAATGCTATTATAACTACATGAGATATCTACTTGTTGACACCGCAAATACCTTTTTTCGTGCTAGACACGCCGCCCACCGCCAAGCCGATACCTGGGATAGGTTAGGATTTTCCATTCATGTAACGCTAAATAGTGTTAGTAAGGCCTTTAGAGACCAAAAAGCTGACCACGTTATTTTCTGTTTGGAAGGTCGCTCGTGGCGCAAAGACTTTTACGCACCATATAAAGCCAATCGTGCTGTAGCTCGTGCGGCACTCACAGAAAAAGAACAAGAAGAAGATCAATTATTTTGGGAATCGTTCGATAACCTAAAAGACTTTCTTGCAAATAAAACCAATTGTACAGTTTTGCAACACGGCAATTTAGAAGCAGATGATTTAATTGCTGGATGGATACAGAGCCACCCAGACGATCATCACACTATTGTATCTAGCGATACTGATTTTTATCAGTTACTTGCAGACAATGTAAATCAATATAACGGGATCGCAGATGAGCTCCATACTATTACGGGTATTTTCGACAAAAAAGGTAAAGCAGTCATCGATAAAAAAACTAAGGCGGCAAAAGTTATTCCGGACCCTAAGTGGATTTTATTTGAAAAATGTATGCGGGGAGACCCCACAGACAATGTCTTTTCAGCTTACCCGGGAGTTCGGAAAAAAGGAACTAAAAGTAAAGTTGGTCTTGAAGAGGCCTTCGCGGACAGAGAGGCGAAAGGCTTTGCGTGGAACAATCTCATGCTCCAACGTTGGACAGACCATAACGAGTCTGAGCACAGAGTATTAGACGATTATAATCGTAATGTAACACTAGTGGATTTGTCTGCACAACCAGATGATATTAAGCAACAAATAGCAGAAACTATTGCGGAAGGCGCAAAGCCACTTAGTCGCCCAATGGTAGGCGCACAGTTCTTAAAGTTTTGTGGCAAGTATGATTTAATTAAAATGTCAGAGCAGTCTGACAGTTATGTGCGTTTTCTAGAAAAACCTTACCCGGAGAAATAATATGGATAGTATTGTACGTTGGTATCAACAAAATTACACAGAAATCACTTGGTTCATTATCGGTTGGCTATCATTGGATATGATACACGAATTTAGTCGTGGCAACTACGAAGGCATGGCCATTGACGCAATTCTTATTATTCTTAACTATTTTCTAAATAAAAAATGACATTTAAAGAAATACTCGTTGGTATTATTTTTCTCATCGCAGTGATATTTGCAATGACTGGGTCATGGGACGATAAAAATTTACGTAAGGTTGCTTACGATTGTAGCCTATCGGAAATTAGTCCTGACTATCCCATTCAAGTAAAAGAAGCATGTCGCAAAATGAGAGCCGAGAGGAGTACTAGATGAATACTGTAATTATTTTACTTGCACTATTTGGTATAAAACATTTTATAGCCGACTTTGTGCTACAGTTTGATTATATGCTTGGACAAAAAGGCACGTATGGTGCTGAGGGCGGTAGAGATCATGCTGGCATACATGGAGCATTAACTGCCTTGCTTCTATTGCCGTTTGTAAATCCAATGTCAGCACTAATGTTTGGTCTGCTTGATATGATTTTACATTATCACATCGACTGGGCTAAAACAAATTTAAGTCGTGGGTTGTCCACGTCAGACCGTAGGTTCTGGATATGGCTAGGAGCAGATCAATGTTTGCACCACCTTACCTACATTTTAATTATAGGAATAATTGTATTATGACTGAAGAACTAATTGCGAAACCAATTGTAAAGAACAAGATGTGGATTGTTGAGCTGTACGGCAACAAGGTAGGAAACATCATGGCCATTGAAGAAGGCGGATTTGTTTATGTACACGATAATAAACGTGAACAATTTCCTTCCATTAAGATGATCAGTGCCAAATATAATATCTCGTTTGTTAAGGCAGAAAAGCCCGTTAAAGAAAAACTTGATGTTTATGATGTATATGGCTTTCCTGCCGCAAGTAGACCGCATAATGAAGTATTAGACGTTCAACGTTATTTGCCTATCTATACTAAAGGTGCCAAATCCAAAAGTTTCTTTTGTGCAGGTCACTATATAATTAAATTTAGTAGCACATGGGTTCGTGCCCACTGTCCTAAACTGATTACACTAAATCGTTATGAATATCAAGGTCCGTTTAAAACACAAGAACGTATGCAAGAAGCCATGAAGGAAGCAAATGGACAGCACTAGTCTACCCTTACACGTTAAAAAGTTTAACGAAAAGGTTAGAGCCATGAATCAAAGTAATGGCAAATTGCTTACACTAAATGCCGAAGAAGCTCGCAGTTTACACGCCGAAATTTATGATTTGATGGCCACAATAGCCGAATTATCAAAGGTCAGTGTTACTGCCCCAGGAATTACAAGTGTTAGTATGGATGGTGGAGGTTTTAAATAATGTGCGTATATATTGAGATAAATAATTAGTACATCAAGGATAGCTAAAAAAATGTCAAGACCTAAACCAACCGTATTGTTGGACCATGTTAATAAAAGTACCTATAAGAGTGAGCAAGTTTTAGCCTCTGAGGGCATCTGGGCGGTCTTCTATGATAACCATCCTATTAACCTTAAGACCGCAAACGTACTCATTGCATACCCCGGTCCAAAATATAAAAAAGTAAGTTTTTCTAATAGCGGTCATGCTATCAACCTCTGCAAGAAACTAAACGTCTTGTTCAAGACTGACAAGTTCTCTGTTGTCTTGCTTAAAGCCGGTGACAAAATCTTCCCCTGATAAACGGTATACACAAAATCAGCTTACTAAAGTATTTGTAAAGCTGGGCGATATACCTAGCGCCACTACAAGTGAAATGCAGATGCGTTGGTGGAAGAATCCAACTGATCCACATAGCCTTAGGCTTAGCCTTCAAGGCTTACAGCTTGTTAAGGCTGTACTTAAAATGCAAAGTTACGAATTTGAACTTGCAGAAGAACTTACAAATCTCAACTTACTGCAATTAGAACGGTATCTTAAAGGTCCGTACTACTTGCTTAAACGTCAAAAAATAATTGTATTCGAAGAGGAGGAGGCATTGATGCTCACACTTCACGGAAACAACTTAAAAAGTTATTTAGAAAATTTAGAAAGCAATCATGATTAATGTATGTGTAGTCGGCGGAGGATTTGGACTTGGCAGACACGTTCTTTAAGACTAAAAATCAAGTTGGACAGGCTCGTGCTAAACTAATGCCTAACCAAGTTGAATGGCTCAAGCAAATTGGCGCCGACTTAACCAAAATCATTGACAGTTCTGTGATATGATGTTACATTATTAACTGTAGCAAGTTTAACCAATCCCGTATTGTTCGGGTAATGAAGGAGAAAGTAAAATGGCCCAAAAACGCCTTGTCCGTAAATTCACGGAAGTTGTAGCAGAAGTAGAATCACAGCTCAAAGCACACTACGAAGTCACAGATAAAGATCTAGCGACTTGGAGAGCTAGAGCAAAAGCTCTAGTACACACATTCCCACATAGTACCATGATTACCATAGAAGATCTTTGGATCGACTATGAAGTTCAGCGTGACGTTATTCACAAGCACGTGATCAATATTATGAAGAAATGGGATCCACGCATTTGCAGTCCAGGATCGGCCTGCCGTATCAAGGGCAGTAACATCTATCTTTATGATGCACAACATCGTACACTTGCCGCGGCCATCCTTGGCTACACAGAAATTCCCTGCGCCGTAGTAGAAACAGACGATCCAAACTTTGCGTCGTATGCATTTGAAATGCTAAACGATACCGGTGTTAAAAGATTAAACCCAGGCGACTTGCATCGCAATGCCTTGGTTCGCTACAAGAACGGTAGCCGTGATATCAAGAACGTTCGTGCCAGAATAATGCAGGATCAGTTCGATACGTTAGAAATTGACTTGCAAGACAAAGGTTCACGTGCCAGTGATAACTTACGTGGTGATCACGATTACTTCTTTAGTCACTTCAAGTATGCACAAAAGGGCATTGAACTAGATGAGTCTGGCAAAATTCTGAATCAGATTCTCAGTGCTGTTAAAACAGTATTCCCGATGCAGGAAGAAATTGATCAAGGTTGTTATATCGGCCTAGTAGAACTACAACGCCTAGTGGGTACCAATCCCACACAATACAATCTGTCCAACGACTGGATGATCCAAGTATTGACCACTGCTAGAAAGTCATTCAAAAGCTCGGGACTGGTACATTCTAAATCTAAAACACAATGGGAATACAGTCACCCAGGTGCAGGATGGAATGCTCCGCTTGCAATGAGTAACTTCCTGCGTGAGTTGCATATACGCAATGGCGGTAGCCTGAATTTACCATTCCACGGTGATGCCAGCAAGACCGGAATTGAGGATGGTAATGTTGCACCAGGACTATTTCCACAGGAGACAGTCTAATGGCTAATATTACATTAGTAACAAAACTAGCACCCAAGTGTTCATTGCCTGGGTGCAATAACCAAGTATCGTATCATAAACAATATCCTAAACTCGATGGTACTGTGGGATTTAAATGGAAAACCATGTGTGAAGAACATCGTGGTTCTAAAAAATACGAAGTAGATAACTTCAAGTTGAGCAACGGTTGTGCTAACCGCAATGGATCGGAGTATGAATTTCCTTGTGGTTCAACTATAACTTATGCAGGACAGATTGACATCAATCACAAGGATGGTAATCGTCAAAATACTGATCCAGCAAATGTTGAATGTCTTTGCCGTAATTGCCATTCTCGTGTCACACACGAAAAGAAACATCATTTAAATCGTTACAACACAGAAATACCTTTGCCAGATGGGTTTGATTATGCTTAAAGAATCATTGGAAAAATTTATAGTACCCAATTACGGCAAGACACGTCGTACACCTGAAACTTATCAGACCGTGGCCTCTTACTGTACTCGACGTATTGGTCAACTAGTTCAAGATTATCATGCTGTGGAAAATGATCAACAGCTATTGCGAGAAATACGCAATGATATTGATTACTATCTACGCAGATATCACGAGTACTGTATTGAACAACGTGATGGCATGGAAGCACACTATCACGAAGTAGATGCTGATGAAGAATGGGATTTTGAGCATTTGATCCCGGCCAAGATTTTGCGAGATTTATTGCTGGGCAATGTTATCTCAATTTCCCAAGCTCTAAACCCACCTACAGTAAAATTAAGCCGTGCAAAACACATGGCTTTAAAAGATGCAGGTTGGGCAAGCAAAACACCCAGCATCTGGTTGCCGTTTACGCGATATTCAAACGTGTTTACTGCCATGTATCAAACTCACGATGGTACTGTGATTGATCCGGCCACATGGACCTTGGAAAATCACTTCGAGTACTTTAAGCATTTGGTGTTGTAAAAACGCCACACTCAAACCCCCGCTAAAACCCCGCTAAAAACGGGGTTTTTTGCTGGCAAAATTTTGGTTGTGCCATAAATCCATTAAATGTATAATAGTTGTATTGAAGTTAATAAACAGGAGCTAAAATGTTGAAATTTGCAAATATCGCTAAAGTTGGTGACACTATCCGTGCATATGATTTCAAACCCATGACAGGTCGCGAAGACTGTTATGTTGAAGGTGTTGTTAAGAAAGTTGACAACCGTGGTTATGACTGTTTTGTAATTGACGTTACTTACGATTCTTGGAGTGACGCAGAAGATAAAGGCCGTGTTGGCAAAGAAGTTCTTGTTCCGTTTGAAGTTAGCTTCATGGAATATGACGCTCGTGTTATGAATTTGAGCCGTTAATGAATCAAGGTAATACTTTTTTATTGAGCTGGGATCAGCTGGGTCTTGAGGCTGTGGTCAACGTCACAGCAATGGACGCAGAGCGTACCTGGGCCACACTACAAGACAAACCAGGTCCAAATCTCAACAGTATTGTCAACGGCATTATGCTCAGAGCTCGTTATAACAGTCAGCGCCATTACGAGATTTATACAGTAAATATGGATGACAGTATTTCCGAGCAAGATGTGCGTGACATGTTTGAAACCAGCCCTCAAGCAATGGCCGACCTAATTCGTGAGCGCGGCCACAAGATGTACAGTGATCGTGTCGACCATTCACAAGTAAAGATTGTTTAATGTTGCATAAAAGCGACAGACAGTTAAATTGTTTTAATATACAATGTAGTTTCAGTAGTTAATTTTTTAAGGAGCCTGTGATGAGTACTAGTATTAGTGAGAATAGAACCGTAACGCCAAATGAATGCCGTAGCCGTTTGCTTCGTGCATTTAAAGTCAAACGCCCAGTGTTTATTTGGGGGCCTCCCGGAGTGGGTAAGTCAGAGCTAGTTGCTAGCCTTGCTACCGAACTTGGTGGTATTTGTATTGACTTGCGGTTGGGACAAATGGAGCCCACCGATTTGCGTGGTATCCCGTTTTACAACAAAGAAAATGGCAAGATGGACTGGGCAGAACCAGTGGAGATGCCTAGTGAAGAAATGGCCAAGGAGCATCCAATCGTTGTCTTGTTCCTGGACGAGATGAACGTGGCGGCACCTGCTGTACAAGCGGCGGCTTATCAGCTAATTTTGAATCGTAGACTTGGTACCTATCATCTACCAAAGAACGTAGTACTAGTTGCCGCAGGTAACCGCGAAAGCGACAAGGGTGTAAGTTTCCGTATGCCAATGCCGTTGGCAAACCGGTTTGTTCACTTGGAAGTACGTGCAGATTATGATTCATGGAACGAGTGGGCTGTTAAGAATCGTGTACACAAAGACGTAGTAGGTTACATCGGTTTTGCTAAACAAGACTTGATGGACTTTAACCCACGTTCAAGTTCACGTGCCTTTGCTACACCACGTTCGTGGAGCTTTGTATCAGAGTTCTTGTACGACGAAGATGCAACAGACGGCGAATTGAGCGACTTGATCTCGGGTACCATTGGAGACGGATTGGGCGTTAAGTTTATGGCACACCGCAAGGTTGCAAGCCGTATGCCTAACCCAAGTGATATCTTGGCAGGTAAGGTTAAAACCTTGGAAGTTAAAGAAGTGAGTGCTATGTATTCTTTGACTGTATCCATGTGCTATGAACTTCAGGATAACTATGCCAAACTTGGCAAAGAAAAGATTGCAATATGGCACGGACAAGCTGATAACTTCTTCCGCTTTATGATGGATAATTTCAGTACTGAGTTGGTTGTTATGGGTGCTCGTGTTGCGTTGACTACTTATAACTTGCCACTGGTCCCAGGCAAGCTCAAGAACTTTGATGAGTTCCATAAGCGTTATGGCAAGTACATTATCGCGGCAGGCGGTAAGTAAAAGGTTGCTGTCACAGGCAGGGGGCAGGCGCAAGCCATAAGTCCTCCTTATTCTTATGAACTATGACTTTTGCCCAGAACTAGATAGCCCAGGAATTTGCGTAATCTTAGACCGTAAATGGTGGATAGATCACAAGGACGCAATTGGTGCTTGGCTAGGTGAAGAAAGAATAGCATTAGGACAAATGATGTTATACATTCCCAATCCAGAGGATCGAACTTACTTTATGCTTAGGTGGCCACAATGATCATTGAAGCAGTCTTATTAGTAGTTGGTGTAGCAAGTGTGGCAAGTACCGAGATTACTGGTAAAGGCCTAGCCGACCATGCAATTAGCAAGATGGCCGACCAGGATTGTAAGATTGCCAATGTAATACACGGAGAACGTGTATGTGATCCCAAAGGCACGGTTACAGTATCTGCTCCGTTAAGTGAGCCACAAATACCTCCAAGGAAAGGTGTAAATACATCTGTAAGCAACATGGAAGATATCTTTGCCCAGCGAAAAGCACTAAAATAACCGTTGTAAAAAAGCCACAGACCTATTATTCAATTAAATGTATAATATTAGTATATTAGAAATTTAGGAGCCCAAATGTCAGATAATACACTAGCAGAAAAAAGCAAATCTGTTACAGCAACAGATCCCAAAGTTGATGCCGCGGCACGTGAAAAGTTGATCACTGCTCGTGTTGGACTTTTACTCCGTGCTCCGTTCTTTGGCAACTTGGCAACCCGCATGAATCTGATCAATGCAGATGAGTGGTGCCCCACTGCCGCCACAGACGGACGTAGGTTTTATTACAATAGTGTATTCGTCAATTCATTGCCACTCAAACAATTAGAGTTCCTGGTTGGACACGAAGTGCTTCATGCAGTTTATGACCACATGGGACGTCGTGGCAATCGCGATCCTAAACTGTGGAACATTGCCGATGACTATTGTGTAAACTGGGACTTGGTAGAACAACGGGTTGGTGATAAGATTCCAATCGCCCTGTATGATTCTAAGTACAAAGGCATGAGTGCTGAAGAAGTGTATGATGACTTGTACGAAAATGCAGACAAGATCAACATTGACGAGCTAATGAAACGTCTATTGGACGAGCACTTGGATGGCAACAGCGAAGATGGCGAAGGTGACGGAGATGGCGACAAGCCCGGAAATGGTCGCCCACGTTTGAGCGAAGCTGAAAAGAAAGAGATCCGTGACGAAATTAAAGAGGCTGTGCTAGCGGCCGCTCAAGCATCGGGCGCAGGTAACTTGCCAGGTGGTGTCAAGCGCATGATTAAAGACTTGACCGAGCCAGTTATGGATTGGAGAGAGTTGCTACAGCAACAAATTGAATCTACTATTAAGAGTGACTTTACTTGGGCCCGTCCTAGCCGTCGTAGCTGGCATATGGATGCTGTCATGCCCGGTATGAAGCCCGGCGAGCAGATTGATGTTGTTATTGGTATTGATACTTCGGGTAGTATTACTGACCAAGATCTCAAAGTGTTCTTGAGTGAGATCCAAGGTATTATGGAAGCATACGAAGAGTATCGTATTACTGTTATGGGTTGGGATACCGAAGTCCATAACATTGCTACATTTACTAGCGATAACTTGGAAGATATTAGTACATTTGAACCAGGTGGTGGTGGTGGTACAGATCCACATTGTGTGTGGAATTACTTGCAAGCCAACGATATTGAACCTAAGAAATTGATCATGTTTACAGACTTCTGTTTCTTTGGTTGGAGCCCAGCGGAAGTTGAGCAGTATTGTGATACTGTTTGGATTATTAAAGGCAACAAATCAGCAGAGCCAGAGTTTGGTGTGTATGCTCACTACGAGGATGCAGGAAAATGACTTTTACTGTAGCAGAAAGCCCTTGGGTTACCTTAAGTCAAGGTGATCCAAGTTTTCAACTACAAGGACCGTTTACAGTAGCCAATCGTGCTGGTATAGAAATTACTAGCAAATGTCCTAGAGAGTATGCTACAATAATTGCACAGGCTTATGAACGTGGGTGGATTAGCTGTATAGCTACAGTACCACGCACCGATCCAACCTTAATGTGGGAGACTTTGAAAAATGATTAAATTAATTAACATTCTTGAAAATGCTTTTTGGTACCCAGTTGCATTGATGTATCTTTGCTTAATGGGATTTTCCGTGGGACTTATTTTTGGTTTATTGTAGTATGATTGATTATATTTTTTGTATAATTATATCAGTATCTTTGTATATTCATTTAGTGCATAGCACTCCACAGGTAATATTATGAACGAACGTTTAAAAGAATTAATGCTTGAAGCAGGCTATGCGGCTCCTGAGATTGCAGGTCGTGCCAAGAGATTAGCAGACTTGATTATTAAGGATTGCATCGATATTGTTGGGCCAACTCAACATCATGAAGTGTGGGCGCAGAGTTATCTTGGCGGTGTTAATGGGTTAGAATTGCTAGAAGGCAAGATTAAAAATATTAAACAACGTTTTGGAATTGAAGAATGACCGAACAGATTAGTAAACTTGCTTTACAATGTGGTGCCTGGCATCAGGTATACGGCAATAGAAATTTTATGATCGACGAGCACTTTGATATTGCCAAGTTCGCCGAGTTGATTGTTCGGGAATGTTTAGGCATTGTAGACGATGCTGAACGAGGTGGTAGTAATGATATTTGGGACAATGCTGTGAAGTTCATTAGACGAGATTTACAAGAACATTTCGGAGTTGAAGAATGAAGCCAGGATATAAAGAACCGTGGTACGCCAAACGTAGACGTGAAGACCAAGAACGTAAAGAGAAATCAAAATGAGACAACAAATTTATCTTTCTAAAAGAAACCTACTTACCTTGTTGTCCAAGTTGGAACGTCTTGAGCACGGAGACGAAACAGCCTGTGCAATAGTCAAGTATGCCAATCCAGCTGATCCTTACTGCAATACTATAAAAGAAGTAATGGTTATTGCAGTCCCTGATGAAAAATTTTATACTAATAGAGCTCCGGGTGCAATGCATCCATTGGATGAAACAAATATGCAATATCATATTAGTAATACTGATAATCCCATTGACTTTCCTCGGAGTAAACTATGAAACTATCAGCCAACGGAGTAGAAGGTCATTTAATTTGGTGTGCTGATGGCCAGTATCGTTTTAGGGTGTATACTGATACCTTTGAATTTACTGATTACGACTTGCTTCATTATGATTTATGTGTTACAATAACAGATAAGGATGCTACGTTTTATTCAGACGAGCATGGCAATAGATTAGATCACAGTCCCGCAACCCTAGGAAAAGAATAATGCAATTTAAAAACCCCAAAGACTTAAAGCCAAAAGAAGCACGTGAATTAGCATTAACCTTGCAACAACGTATTCATAGTTTGGAAAATTGCCTCGATGATCTTATGCGTAGTGTAGAGATTGCACAATATACCAAACAGTACCAAGCAACCGAAGTGTTTGTTCGTGACGCCGAAGAGCTACTTAAAGATCGTTTGATATTGCCCGAAATTAAACAGGGTAGTGCTAAAATTACTTTGGTAGAATCATCTGAAGAAAATCTTAACAAAGCATTGGACATTTATAAAAAAGATCCCAAGATTGCCAAACGCAAACATGGTAAAATTGACGGCATTATAAAAACCGATGCTAAGGTACAATGAAGTAAATCCCCTGGCGGTGTTCGGGCTCCGTGAGCTTGAACATTGTCCTCCACATTTTGTCAAAGTGGAGTTCAATCTGCGGGCTGGCGAAAAGGTAATTTCGGATTGGATTTGGACTAATTTAGATGGTCGCTTTTGGTATAACGATTACTACTACAAAGACGAAAATAACAACGTAGTATTTCAAAAATGTGCGGCTTTTGAAGTACCCGGCGAAGCCAGTATGTTTGCCCTAATGCTGGATCAAATCAATAAACATAACTTTGATTTTTGAGCTAAGAAAATATTTTCCGGTTTGAGATCTCATGTAAATATATGCATAGTTTACGGAGATTACTATGTCAGACCAGACAACAACAGAAGCACAAGAACCGCAACAGGTTCAATTACAATTATCGGATATTTTAGCGGCGGCTCAGTGCATTCAGCTTGCTAGTACACGAGGCGCATTCCGTGCCGAAGAATTCACACAAGTAGGTGGTACATACGAGCGTTTAGTTAGCTTCTTGCAAGCTAGCGGTGCTTTAAATCCTCCTGCGGGTGAACAGCCAGCTGATGCTACAGCACCAGCGGCATAACAAGGAAAATAAAATGATTAAACATGTCGGTAAACACAACAACAAAAAGATAGTATTGCTTTGGCGTCGTGTACCAAACGAAGCTCATATGGCTCTAGTAGCCTACAGTGATACACTACCACGCATGATCCACGACGATCTAATGAAGTGCTTAGAAAGTGCAGTTGGACAAAATTCCAAGGAATTGTCGGATGTGTTATTCCGTACAACCATGGGCGATGGCCGTAACTTGTTAGAAGTTATGCACAAAGAAGGATTCATCAAGAAGGTTCCAACAAGCCAAGTATTGATTACTCCAACTGCTAAAAGCTCAGTTCGTTTAGATGAATTAAATGACATCCTGGACGAAATGGACAAAGGCGAAGAAGCAGTAAAGCGTATGCAAGCAATTGATTCCGGTGCTGGTATGAGTGGCAAGAAACGTGGTCGCGAAGGCCGTGAAGTTGGCATGCCACCAAACAATACTAGTATGAGTCGTACCAATATTGATGTGGATGCTACTGATTCTGCTGCCGCATACCTCAAAGGTGCGCTAAGTGAAGGTGTGTTAGGCGATCAAGATATTGCCGCACAACGTTTGGCTCAAGCTGAGCAAATGAAAAATCAAGCCACTCAATTGTTAGCTGAAGCCAAACGATTGACCGAAGAAGCAAACTCACTAACGCCTGCAAACAATGTCAAAACAACAAGAGCCAAAAAAGCCACGCCAAGTAAAAAGCAAGCGGCTTAACTTAAATAGTAAAGCCAAATGGGAAAAGTTGCTCAAGGAAGTAAACAAAGAGCAAGTTCCCATTGCTGTCATACGTTCAATCACTGTCAATCTTAAAGATGGTACAGCCGTTGACGTCAACGTCGCTGAGATGTTAGAAGAAGGTGGCGACCCTGCTGTAATAGAACGTATAATTAACGAAAAGTTACACGCACTCGATGACATCATCAGAGACGTGGACTTTCATATCAGTGTAGACAGCGTAGCAAAAGTTGTACAACCCTTTACCGATAAACTCCTGAAAGATTTATGATTAATGCCATATTTGCCGTTGACTTTAACGGTGGTATGGGTTTCAATGGCACATTGCCTTGGCCCCATAACGCCGAAGACTTGTCATACTTCCAAAAACTTACAACAGGTAATGTAGTTGTAATGGGACGTAATACTTGGGAAGATCCCAAGATGCCCAAGCCACTTCCTAATCGCACAGTATATGTTGCCACTAATAAACCGGTAAAATATGCCATGCCGTTTGCGGGCAATTTCAACGACAAGTTAATCAGCATTGAAAAAGAACACCCAGACAAAAAAGTATTTGTAATTGGTGGTCCAAAATTAATAGAAGAAGCAAAAGATCTCTATGATAGAGTATATATAACTCATATCAAAGGAGCATATCGCAACGATACCAGAATGTATATAAAAGAATTCCTTACTGGTTACCGACCGGTGTATGCCACAGTGAGCCGAGATTTCCAATCAACTTTTATAGTATACGAATCTATTTTTAAACGAGTTAAACCATAATATGATTGTTTGACAATGTTCTAGTTAGTGCGTATAATAAACTTATATTAAAAGAACTAAATTTATGAAACAATATCTAGAAGCACTACAATATGTATTAGACCACGGACAAGAAGTTGGAGACCGGACTGGAACAGGTACACTTAGTTGTTTTGGTATGCAACAACGCTACGATCTTACAGAATCATTTCCCGCAGTAACTACTAAAAAACTAGCATGGCGAGCCTGCGTAGGCGAATTACTCTGGATGCTTGAAGGTTCAGGCGATGAACGTAGGCTAGCAGAGATCACCTACGGTGACCGTACGGGTGCCGTGACTATCTGGACTCCTAATGCGCTTGCTCCGTATTGGAAACCACATGCACAGTACGAAGGTGACCTAGGTCGTGTATATGGTGTACAATGGCGCCATTGGCGGACCGCCCAACATGTCAAGTCTGGCAGTATTAAAAATGAATGTGGAAGTTATTTTAGTGTACAAGGCGGAATACAAGAAGTAGAAACAGATCAAATTAAAAAATTAATCGACGGAATACAACGAGACCCACACGGAAGACGACATATAGTATCTGCATGGAATGCTGGCGAATTAGAACAAATGGCCCTGCCCCCGTGTCATGTCTTGGCTCAGTTTTATGTAAGTAAAGACCGTCGATTAAGTTGTCAGATGTATCAGAGAAGTTGTGACATGTTTTTAGGAGTTCCCTTTAATATCGCTAGCTACAGCCTGTTAACGGCCATGATAGCTCAAGTGTGCGGCCTCCAGGTCGGTGAGTTCGTTCATGTACTCGGCGATGCACACATCTACCTAAATCATGTTGAACAGGTAAAAGAACAATTATCACGTGAACCATTGCCTGCACCAACTCTTTGGCTTAATCCCGATGTAAAAGATATCACTAAGTTTACCATGGCAGATATTCGCTTAGACGGATATCAATCACACAACAGTATCAAAGCAGAAATGGCAGTATAATGAGATTTTTAGTAACTGGCGGTGCAGGTTTCATTGGGCATAATGTGGTGCGTCAGCTAGAACAACTGGGACACGAATGCTATACATTAGATTGCGTAACCGATTACGGATTTATACCCAAAGAAGAATTAAGTTATTTACACAAACATCGTAGTAGTCGTATGCGTAGCAATACACATCATGTAGACTTGCGTAACCATGAAAGAGTTGCCAATTGGTTTGGTAACTTTGCATTTAAAGCCGAAGCTGTTATACATTTAGCAAGTTTTCCAAGACAAAAAGTAGTTAGTGCAAATCCTGTATGGGGCTCCGAAGTAATGGCAACTGGGTTAGTTAATTTACTAGAAATAACCAAGGCGTATAAAATTCCAAAGTTTGTTTATATCAGTAGTAGCATGGTATACGGAGACTTTGACAATGATGTTACCGAAGATGCGATATGTGTGCCACAAGGGCAGTATGGTATTATGAAATTAATGGGTGAGAACCTTGTTCGAGATTACACACGTCGTGGCTGTTTTGATCATGTTATTATTCGTCCTAGTGCTGTATACGGTGAGTACGATGTTGAAGATCGTGTGGTTAGTAAGTTTATGTTATCTGCTATGCGAGGAGAAACTCTTAGGGTAAATGGCGCAAACGAAACGCTGGATTTTACCTACGTGGAAGATGCCGCACGTGGCATTGTGCAAGCCACTTTAAGTAAAGTGGCTGTTAACGGTACTTACAATATTACCAAGAGTCATAGCACTAGTTTGTTGCAGGCCGCAAGTTTAGCTATCAAGATTGCCGGGAATGGTCGAGTTGAAGTACGTGACAAAGACGCAGATTTTCCATCACGTGGTGCTTTAGATATTACTGCCGCACGTAGAGACTTTGGATTCGATCCACAAGTAGATGTAGAAGAAGGATTTGTAAAATACCATCGCTGGTTTACTGAATCTAAATATTGGCAAGACAAATTAAAATGAAAATAGTAGCCATAACCCCACACCCAGACGATTTAGAAATTGCCTGTGCCGGAACATTAAAAAAGTTTCAGGACCAAGGTGCGGAAATTATTTCTATTGTTACAGTTAAACCCAGTGCAGAAGTTAATAGCGAACGCGATGAAGATATTGTACTAGAAGAATTAAAAAATAGTTATACACTATCACAATTTGAGCTCAGAGTTTTAGATACTGATCTACACGCCAATGGTCGTCCTAATTTAGTATGCAATAATAACACCATGACTGAATTAAGCGAATTAATTGATTCGTGTGATCTTGCTATTATTCCAAATCCACAGGACTTCCACCAGGATCATAGAACAACATACGAACTAGCTTGGCCGTTACTACAACGTCGTGCTCGAGAAGTTTGGACAATGGACTCTTGGCCTTATTGTTATCAATATAAAACAAACACGGCTAATATGTATGTAGGCATTGATTGGGAATTTAAAGAAAGCCTGTTACAATGTTATAGCAGTTATATTACCGAAAATAAACTAAGACAGATTCGAAACTTGTCCAAAGTACATGGCGACAAATCTGGCAACCCGGATGCAGAAGCATTTACACTACTATACAAATATGTTAGATAAGATTAACCTCTTCCAAACTGAACGGGCATGGACCCAGATTCGGGATGAGGTGTTTGCGTTAACAGATCAATACCATCGATTGGGCATTGCCCAAAATGGCGAACCTGCATTATTATTAGAAGCCGAATTGTGCCGCCGGTTTAATAGAAAATACTGTGTAGTGACGGGTAGCTGTACTGACGCATTAGACCTGGCTCTGCAGGCATTGAAATTGCCTCGAAACTCCAGGATTGCTGTAGGCAATTACACGTTTACTGCCACTGCACACGCCATTGCTCGTGCTGGCTACCGTGTAGTTCCTGTTGATGTAACTGATAACTACACCATTGATGTTACCAAACTTGGTGATGTGGATGCTGTTATACCCATTGACTTATTTGGTAACATGAGCAACTGGCAAAATCTGGATCGATTGCGTATGCCAGTTATCAACGATGCCGCCCAAAGTTTGGAAAGTAGCGACTGGGAAAATTGGAGTGTTAGTAAGGGTCTAGTTAGTTGCGTTAGTTTTAGCCCTAGTAAAACTATTTCTAGTTGGGGATCAGGCGGAGCATTATTGACCGACAACGAAGATATAGCCACTATGTGTAGGCAATTACGTATTCATGGTAAGGTCCGTAATGACGATCTTGCCATTGGGCCCGGTTTAAATAGTATAATGTCAACTATGGAAGTTGCCGCAGTCTTGGTAGGATTTAAATATTCCGAAAAATGGCAGGACCGGAGAACCCGAATCAGTGACCACATTAGAAGTAACTGTAAACTAAAATCAGCAAACGATTTTAGTTTAAGAAAAAATACTTATCATAAGTTAGTATTCCAGAGCGACAATAGAGACGAGCTAGTATCAAAACTAAATGAACAGGGCATTGGTGCTACTGTACATTATCGTGTAACAGTCAATGATGAGGCTTTGTATCATACAAAAAAGTCTTTTCCAGTAAGTGATAGATTAAAAGCTGTTAGTTTTACAGTACCAAACCAACATACATTAACTGATGCTGAAGTAGAACGCATCGTAGAGGCATTAAAATGAATATATTAATTTTAGGTGGACACGGATTCATTGGGCACCATGTGGCACGACAAATGTCCGACTTAGGGCACAACGTATCAACCGTCGACATACATCATCAATACGGCGAATATCAGGATTGGGAATATTTTCCAGTATTGTTACAACGCCTGCACTACATGGGCGCACACAACGGTCTTCAAGGCAATGTTTGTGATCCGGTATTTATGGATAATGCGTTTGCAACTACTAAACCCGATGTAGTAATTGATCTTGCTACATACCCTAATGCTAAGATGGTTAAAAAGAATGTAGTAGATGCCACAACCAATATGATTGCGGCCACTGCTATTGCTCTAGATCTTTGTGTCAAGTACAATGTCAAACGTTTTGTACTAGCAAGTAGTTCGATGGTATATGGCGACTTTGATGCGTTCACAGGTGCACCAAACGAAACTGCCGTATGTGATCCGCTGACTTTATATGGTAGTTATAAATTACAATGCGAACGTATGTGTAAAATTTGGAACCACGAACATGGTTTAGAATATGCATTGTTACGCCCTAGTGCTTTGTATGGCACACGCGATATGGTAGTACGTGTTATTAGTAAAATGACAGTGGCTGCATTAAAGACCGGCAAGATGATTGTTAACGGTCCGGACAATAAACTAGACTTTAGTTATGTAACAGATGTAGCTAGTGCATTTACTACCGTGGCACTTGATCCAAATTGTGTTAATAGTACGTTTAATTGTACACGTGGCAATGGTAGAAGAATTATAGAAGCTGCCGAAATGATACAATCAAGAATACCCAGTGAGATTGTAATTCAGCCGCACGATGTGTTTTATCCTAATAGAGATACACTCAACAGTAGATTTTTACAAGAGTGTACTAACTGGCGTCCTACTGTAGATATTGAAGAAGGTATTCCCAAGTACTTAGATTGGTTCTTAGCACAAGACTTCTTAGACCAATTCTAACCAAATTTTTCTGTTGTACTTTTTATAATAGTATTCCTGGCACCAAGCCCAGTCAAAGCTCAACTTGAGTGCCTCATAATCCCCATCGACACTATCGTGATATTCAACGCCATCTAATGCGCCTTGAATACAATACTCAGCATTTTCACCCTCAGCAACTGTACACCAAGTTGTAAGTCTATGTTGAATTTCTAATCCAGCACCTAATACAACTTCACGTTGTAGTTTCATTGTTTCACGGAAAGCACTACGCCAAGTAATCCATGGATCTGTATTAAAGCGACTTATGCTTGCACAAATAGGAACTACTTCGTGTTCTTTACTTAAGGTAAAGTCTAAACCAGGATCTGTTTCCAGTACTAACTTTTTATTATATAAGTTAATGTTCATAGCACCGTACTCTAATCCGTTTACAGGATTACGACTGTGGAAGATATAATGTTTGGGCTCTTGAAAATAGTCTGGATGGAAATCAAACTTAAAGTCAGGTAATACTTCGGTCTTAGCAAACACCGCATAGAACCAAGGCGTTGTACTTAAACTGGCAGCGGCTTTATAAGCGGCTTCACGACCAGTAACACCATCACTGCGTTTAGCCCAGGGACAAATACGAGCAAGTGCTAACCAGTTATCTTCTGCCATTGGCTCACCGTTGCTGATAAAAACTACATCTGAGTATCGATATCGCGGGCTTATTATACGATGTCCTTTTGTGTCAAGGTACGGATAGTCGTATACTTGTGTAACTAAATCTTCTTTTATATCTCTTGGTATTAATGCAGATGATCCGTCTTCAGTAACACGATGGACGATGCGATCTTTCTTGGTCCATAAGCAAGGAAAGTCTGCAAACATCAAATCCTTTTGGTTTGTAAACATTGCATAGGGAGTTTTAAATTCGTAGTTTTTAATTTCGGTTACTAAATCATCAGTATCATAAACATGCACAGGTGTATCAAAACGGGTAAGCACTTGATCTTCACAATAATTAATAACATTAAACCAATCTAGCAACTCTAAGTCAACCATTTGCTGTGTAAAACTAGGAACATGTATATAGAATGTATCGCCACGTTTTTGATTGCCGCTTGGAAAGCAATGTATCATTTCACGTTGTGCATCACTGGGGTGCCAAGTAAAGTCAAATCGTGTGTAGTCGCAGATACTACTAATAATCCAGACATATTCTGTTGTGGCCAATTTCATGATACGTTTGAATACGTTAAGATGGCTGTCTACGTAGCGTGTACTTTTAATATCAGGATAGTCACACTTTAATACATCGTATTGATGACGATTAATTGTAGTATTCATAAAGTCCATGTAGAATATTTGTGTAGCACCTGCCCGGATGCGTTGATCTGTCATGTACTTGACACCGGCACTACCAGGATAAACAGGTCCGCCTTCACGTTGCCATTGTGTAGGGAAATGATATTCATAGTCGGGCTCTGTACGATCTGGATGCCAACTATAATCAAACTCACTATCGTCTATGTTATCAGGTACAGTCCATAAACTCTTGTTAGGCTTGCGCCAGACTTGTTGGCCTGTATGAAAGTGCCATTCCTCAAGATGCTGTGTGCGTTTATTAGCTAGATATACTTCGCCGTTACGTTGATGTTGACTTGGCCAAACATGTAAATGATTTATTTCCCAAGGAACAGGTGTATAATCAAAATCAAATCCGGTGTAGTCATTACCCCCATAAATATACCAGTAGTGACTAGTCTTACTTTTAGTAGCGGCATCTTCCAATGAAGTCGCAGGTTGTTCAAAAGCAAACAAGCCCGGTTTATCGCCAAAGTAAAAAACATCAAACATGTATAACCTATCCAATCATTATGAAAATATCTATCAGTACCTACGTACTATTATAGCAGATGTGAGGGTCGCTTATCTACATCCTTTTGGATCAACTTCACCAGAAAACATAGAAATGATACGTAATGTTGACAATGAAGTAGATGATATTGACACCGACGTTGCTAATATGAAATTTGATGATTTCTTGCCTACCGACAAAGACATGTACGATAGGTTTATTAACCATAAATTATTATCTCGTGTGCCACTGTTCTTATTCTATGATCAAGAACCCTTAGACCTACATTATAATTATCCATTACTCAAATGGCTGACAGAAAATACTCATGCTCCGTGGGTATTAGTTAACACCGAAAGAAACAGCTACGACCGAGATCGAATATGTAATGAATTGCCGTTTGCTGAAGTAAACTATTTCTTTCATATTTTTGCGGCAGCAGATTGGTTCCGAGGACATGAATATTTGCCAGGCATTGTTGCTCCTGCCGATCGTAAATTAAAGAAAACTTACATATCATTTAATCGTATTACAAGCAACAAACGATTGTATCGTAGTCTATTAGTTAACGAATTATACAAAAACAATTTACTTGAACACGGCTATGTTAGTTACAGTAAAGTATGTCCTGATACCAATGATTCATTTGATGTAAGTATTAGGGCAGGCATTCCTGAGTATCCACTCAGTCATGTACTTAAAGAAGAAGTAATTGCTAACATAGAACAATTACCCGAGTTACGTATAGACTTTGCCAAGGAAGATTTTATTCCCAATCAAAGTATGCTATTAAGTCCCTTACGTCAACTAATGGAAAGTTTTTTATTCCTAGTAACAGAAACTTGCTACTTTCAAAACAAAACGCATTTGACTGAAAAGATATTTAAACCCATTGTACTACGTATGCCATTTATACTTGTGGGCTGTGCCAACAACTTAGAATATTTACGTAGCTATGGGTTTAAAACCTTTGGTGATTTCTGGGACGAAAGTTACGATACTATTTTTGATCCAATACAACGACTTGATGCTATTGTAAAGATTTTAAAAGATATTAGTAGCATGAGTATTGCGGAACAACAAGACATGTTAGTCAAGATGCAACCTGTATTAGATCATAACTATAACTTGTTCAATGATCCCAACTTTGTACGTCAAGAATGGGATCATTTAAAAGAACAGCTCAGACTTATGTGTTTGAACTATGAATTTAAACCGCCGTATAAACCAAATCCTAGACTAGGGCAAGCGATTCCATGCTAATTCATGTATATAGTACAAGATAGTATTGGCAATCATCTGTGCAATAGCAATACTGGTAGCAAGAAAAAATTGCCCAGTAACCAAGTAACTTATTAAGAATGTACTAGTTGACCCGACCAAGCGCCAGGTCAACGTTTTCCATAATGTGCGATACTTATTCAATTCCTAAACTCTTACGTATCTTAGTAGCACTAATATCCGTTATCTTTTCATCAAACGTTTCTTCGCCGCTGGTATAACCAACTCCACGACCCCATCCAATATGTACAATGTTAGGTACAACTTGTATGTCATACAATCCTTGATATAGCGGATCTAGATCCTGTTTAATAAAGCTCTTGACTTTTTCTACTTCAAACGGATTGCTACCTTGCCAACCTTGTACGTCACGCACTTGTATAATAACTTGTCCAGTCCGGGCTAACAGTCTTTCAAATAGCGCACGGTGTCCGTCGTGCCATGGTTGCCAGCGACCTAACATCTGTACTGTTTCTTTACGCCAATCAAATACAGGGCGTCTGCGGTTTTCTACAATATGTTCAGCAATAAAGTCTGCCCATTTAACAGCGTTTTGCTCGTTAACACGGAAGTCGTATACTTCAGGTTCCACAAACATTTTGTTTGTATCAGCATATCGACCTTCGCGGATAGTATCCATCCAAACAGTCCAGTCTGCTTTGAAGTTATTACGCATTTCTACCAAAGGTGCAACAAAGTCGCAAAGTGCGTAGTCGGTTCCACAAGTGTCTGCTAGGTCGTACATGCGTTTGCTTTGACGAATACGGCCTGCTTCACTAAAATCCCAATCGTCAAATTGTTTACGAACTTCGTCGGCATTAAACCATGTTACGGTTTTGCCACAGTCTTCTAATAGCTTTTTTAGTTCTGTTGCTAGATAAGTTTTTCCTGAGCCAGGAAGGCCCATAATTAAAATACGTTGTGTCATGAATATACCTTTACGTTATAGAGTTTTTCAAAGCGATCTGCATCAGCGCGGTCATTGACCATTGGTTCACCTTTAATGTTAAGACTTGTGTTTAATAACATTGGACAACCAGTTAAGACATACCATTTTTCTAGGAGTTCTCTAATTCCTGAACTATTAGCTGGTACTGTTTGTATACGACTAGTGCCATCATAGTGGACAATAGCAGGAAATAACTTAGGGTGGCGACAGCGACCCACCACTTGCATATAACTGCTATCAACAAACCCACTAGGCATGTCAAAGTAATCGTTAACGTGCTCTGCCAAAATAATCGGCGCAAATGGTCTAAATTCTTGTCTACGTTTAATTTGGTTGACACGGTCTTTTATGTCCGGACCCCGCGGGTCGGCGAGTAGACTTCTGTTTCCAAGGGCCCTTGGTCCAAATTCTGCTCTTCCAGAGGCCACCCCCACGATCTTATCTCTAAGGAGTCCGTCGAGCGCGGTGTTAACTGGATAAGGACCGGGAATACTGTGTCCGAGAAATGCATGGTCAAACTGTATTCTGCCGCCGTGGACAAGAGCGGCCGCACCAAGGCTACTACCAGCATCACCAGGGTTAGGCATGATCCATACTTTTTCAAAATAATCACCAAGATTTCTATTAGCTAAACAGTTAAGGGCAACACCGCCCATATATACCAAGTTTGTACTCCACCCAAAGTCTTTTGCGCGGCGCATAACATTATATATCAAATTTTCACAAAAAGCCTGTGCAGAACTGGCAATATCTTCAACATCAAATTTTGAGTTCCACTCGTAGCTGGTACCAGTGTGTAAATTTTCTTTAAACTTGATGTTCCACTCGTCTGCTAGTAGTTGCATACTCATTGACGTACTGGCTTTATCAGTCCCATATGCGGCCATACCCATTAAGATGTATTCATCTTCCATGGGCTTTAGTCCAGCTTGTTGTGTCATTGCTGTATAAAACAATCCTATGCTGTGTGGATACTTCTGCCCCCATAGCCGATGATACTGTGCCCGTCCATTGACATAATGAGCACCCCAAATACTAATTGTGTCCCACTCACCAATTGCATCAATAACAACTACAGTAGCTCGATCAAAGGTACTAGTTTGGAATCCAGCCGCGGCATGACTTAAATGATGATTGTGCGAACTATATTCTGGAAATTTAAAACCGCAAAGTTGTTTTTTTAATATTTGCTGTACAGTAAATTTGTTCCATTCTATTCCTTCTCCACTATACCATCTACGTAACTGTTTTGCCCACGGACGTTCATAATATGCAACATGGTATATGGGACTATGTTGCATGACGTCGGTAAACAATTCACTGGCAAATTCAGCATCGTTTTTAATTTTGCTGTAACGTTCACTATGGCCTGCAAATAGTATCTCTCCGTGAGGGTTTAATACTGTTGCGGCCGCATCATGAAAGCCAGCCGAGATTCCTAATATATTCATAATATTTGTCTGCTACTTTTACGTGACCTTCGTTTAAGAAATGATTGCTTTTGCCCCTAGGAGATTCAAATGTCCATTCTGCCATGCCATTCATTGGCCACTCTATAAATTGTGTATAATCTATCTTGTCTAATAGATCTTGACTGGTGTCTTTAAGTGTACTGTAATAATATTCTGTTTCGCCTTGTGTAGTTGACATTAGATACTTGATGTTTTGTGTTTTTAGATAATTCTGAGTCAGTATTATATCAGTCAGGTACCGTCGAAACAAATATTTAGGTTCGTGACTTGCTGTTATCAATCTAGCAAACTCGGGCTGAAACATGTCAATCGGTCGTCCTTGCCAACCGGGCCATACATCAAATGTATTGGTTATGGTTCCAAACTCTACTCGCCCTGGACTTGTCCACCCTACTACCACCAAGTCATAATCGGTTGCATGTTCCACAATGTTACGAACTATTTGTGTATTGCCGCCGCCAGGCTTGCCCAAGTTAGTTACAGTGGTATCAAGTTTGCCGGCCAACACACAAGGCCATGACTGTGTGCGATCTGCTAGATCAGATCCATAGGTAAAGCTGTCGCCTACTGCCAGTATTTTCATTTGTAAATAAATGGATCACGTTTACGCAATTCTTTTAATTTCTTGCGATAACGTATTTCTAATGTAATTCTATTGTATATGTTTCTTAACCAATTCATTGAATTTATCTTTCATTATTTTGGAAGCATCCAGATGTGCTTGCTCAAGTGGATGTGTTGTGCCTACTGGGTATTTATTCTCTAACGCCCACTGGTAAAAACCTCTTTGGGTTTTGGTTTGGTTTGAGCCTTTACCTTCAGGAAACCAAAACCATTTTAAATAGTCAATTTGGTTTAGCAAACTTGATAGTACCGAATCGGCGTTGTCCACTGTATGGTTATTAAATAGGCAATTATCTGCACAAGTAAACATAAATGGTATGCCCTTAACTGTTAGATAATTTTGTAGATAAACAATTTCTTTAAGACTACTGTATATTTCCCAGTACTCAGTTGACCCTACGTGTTTATAAAAGGAATCTGCAAAATCAGCAACTCCAGTTTGCTTTGCACGTTCAATAGTTTGTTTTTGTGCAGTAAGTATTTCTGCATTATCTGTAACAAATTCTTCTTTAATAGAATCAATATCAGATTTAATAGTCCAAACATTAATACTGTACCACGGGCTTTTCTTTTGTTGAGTATTGTAGGCAAATCTAAACTCGTATCGTCCCGGGAATGTCCAACTAACAATTACACCAGTTACACCGCCTTGTTCACAACGTTCTATAGTAGTACGAGCAATAGCGTCATTTCCGTAACCTGGCCATGCGACACATTCATCTGCACCCAATAAGGCTGTAAATGTGTTAGCAGGACTTTTTAGTTCACTTCCAAATACAAAACTATCTCCGGCTGCTATAATCATATCCAGGTTTCATCATGTTAATTTGTAATTGTTTATAATCAGAGTCTGACCAACAAAAATCATAAGTTTGACTTATGTCTCCCACTTCAATTTTATATATGTCTAAATGGTTTTTAAGTATTTGCCAAACTACTTCAGGGCTATTATTACCAAATGAACCGTCTAAGTCAATTTGTCCCATTGGCAAGTACCCAAGACTTAATGTAGGATCCGTGCAATCTTTATTATTTTTTTCTAGCCAAGCATAAAAGCCATCTAGTTCGTCGGTGTGCCACTGACACTCTTTGCCACCATATACTGTATCTCTGCCCCATTCTACATCAAACTCGCCACTATAGTATTTTAACTCATTGATAGCTTCGCATACTGTGTCAGTTAAGTTTGGTGCGTGTTCATCTCTATATACTTCAAATAGTGTTTTTCCTATTTGTGTCCAGTGCATATATACCCCGCCAAACACACGATCATATCCATTGGTAACAAACCCTTGACGATGTTCAAGTGTCAAGTTATGTCGTTGTGCTTGTAGAAAAGTAGTAATTTGACTAGGACGTATATACTGTGGTGTTGTTGCTTGTTTGCGCTGACTCAAACATAAGTTCTCCATCTCGTGACAGATGTTGTTTAGTTGACGTATAGCATACTTTGTTTCGTAGTCAGCCAGTTTGTAGTATTCGCTTAATCCCCACACCGTTCCCTGTAAGCGTTCAAAGTGATTATGCAACGTGTTCATTACACCGTGCTTAATGCCGAGGCCAAGGTTACTTTCATCCCAGCCTATAGGATATTCGTCTCCAAAGCGTACAGTATCAGGAGTAAAGTATTCTTCGATTACGTATGGCGTGGGCCAAATACCTTTACGATTAAATAAATTAATTTTATAAACAGCATCATTAAGTTCTTTACATAGATAGCCTAAATTACGTGCTGTATACGGAAATCCCATAAAGCAGAAATTCTTTTCTACAAGATTGCCACGCACAAGTAATGCCTTCAATGCGTTAACCCAATCTGTGGCCAGCTGAGTATCATTGGGAACTATTGTATAGTCTACTAAGTCATTTTTATCTAACGGATTACGTAATACTACTTTAATTGATTGAGTCATACCATTCCAGTGCGTCCGGTCTTAAAGACATTATGTCTCTAAAAGTATACACGTCTTTTCGAATTTTTTCAAGTTCTTGTATGCGAGCTTTGCCCTTACGTAACCCAGCTTGATATTCTGTGGGCCATTGTTCAGCAAAGGTGGGGCGGGTTTTAAGTTGGACCATTATGTCCCGAAGGGCACCGGGTTCTAAGCCGGCTACTATTTCGTCTACCCAAGGATGCAATACATCTTTAGGTAGTGCCAACGGAGACATAATTATGTCCGGACTAAAACTAAAAACTACTTTGGCTAGTACGTCTACTCCAAGTTCTTTTGCGAGCGTTTGTATCGCTTGTACTTCAAAGAGTCCTGGTGTAGTAAGAGTGAAATCCATACGGATTTGGCGGCGGTGTTGGCTATGCGTAATTCCTTCAATGAAGTTCTTAAGCCACTCATCAAAATTAAGACCTGATCGAATATACTCTCCAATTCGGCCCGTGCCGTCGATGCTTGCACAGATTTGCCAGTCACGTAGCCCAGATAGTATGTCCCTATACAGATTAATACCACGATAATTAACACGACTAAGATTTGTATTATACCTAGCGTAAACATTTTTTCCATCTCCAAGTTCTATAATCCGCTTCATGTATCGCCAATGCTGTTCATACATTAACGGCTCGCCTCCCACCCAATACACCTCTTCCACTCGGTGCTCTTCAACAGCAGTAGCAAACTCTTGCTCTACCTGGGTGTCTTGAAACTTTTCAATTTCTATTTTGACTTCAGGTTTCATCCAATTATTCTTTGGATTGTTCCAATCAATCATATTGTTTTGCCGTTGCTCGCTTTCCCAAGCACTGGACAACATATCCCCACACATTCGACATTTGAAGTTACACAGATTACTAAAACGGTAATCCCAGCTTACAGGTTTCATCGTGGTATAACCTGTAATGTCTGTACTCGCCATTGCGTCTAAGTACTTATTGCCAAATAGCTGATTAAAATAACTACGGTAAACATCTGTGTTTAATAGCTTGTCATTACATACTTCGCACTCGGGCAGGGTCTCTCCAGCCATCATGCGTTGACGTACTGACTTCATGTGTTTGCTATTCCAATGCTCATCTAGAGTAATTGGTATGTACTTGCCCGTGCCTGCTTGGGTGTCTATATATTGCTCAAAGTTTTGTGCATCTTCGCGGCTAGCACAGCACATACGACGTTCAGTCTGCGGACTTAGATACGTGTGTACCCAAGGTGCCATACATAGTGTTGCTGGCTTATTCATAACCCATTGCCCTGGCTATTTCAAGATGAGTATCCATGAAGTTTTGTTTACGGTAAGCATCTGTGCGTTGCATTTCAAATAAGAAACGTTTACCGTCACTGCCTTGACCAAGTTCAATAAACTTGATTACATTATCTATTTCTTGTTGATAATGACGACTAGTCCAAAAGGTTGTTTTTAATTTGTTAAGCACTAGTTCTTTAGCAGTAGGGGTCATATGTTGTATGTTCATATACTCCGGGCTGTGCATCATGTTAAAGTAAATGCTAGTCCACGGTTTAGTATCTGCCCAGGCGAGCAGTTCATCTAAGTAATAGACATTTTGTATATTAATAGTAAAACATAGTTGTGTAGTAATATTAGAAGCAAAATCAGTTCTTGCAAAATGAGTTTTGTCTATGTTTTCATTTACTTCTTCCCACTTTGCACCAAATCGTTCGTATTCAAATCGCTTGCCTACGTTATCTATACTAAATGCAATATCTACACGACCAAACTGTGCCCATAGTTTTGTGTAAGGCAACGGGTTTTGTGTACCATTGGTATTGTAATGTATATCAATGTTACGACTATATCCTTTGTCTGCCGCATATTGTAGCAAGTCAAAGTGTTCCTGAATCATCCAGGGTTCGCCGCCTGTAAATTCAAAGTACTTAATATTTGGTAACAATGATCGCATGTTATCCCAAAATGTAGTTGTTTTACGTGGCCAGGCGCCTTGCTTTAACCAAGTATATGCTAAATGCTTTTTCTTATCTTCGCCCGCTGGCAAGTAATTCATTTCTTCTGTGGCCCAACTGCTACTGGACCAAGAGCCGCATATACGACATTTAAGATTACAAATATTACCTAATTTTAAATCTACAAACCATAGCTGGTCAGGATTGTTGTTAGACCAATCAACTTCCTTGTATATTTCTTTTAATCTTATTTGACTGTTGATACGCTTACTGTCACGGCCAGCATCTTCTTCGTCCCAACAACGTTTACATGTCTTGGGCTTTTTACCAGCACGAAACTGCTCTCGTAAGTCTTGCATATATTTGCTATGGTACACAACTTCTAAATTTGTTTTGTTCAGGTCGTACTTGGCACCATTCTCATCGACAATTTCTTCGTCAGCAAGACAACAAGGGCGTGTAGTGCCCAATGGACTAGTCTCAACACTAATCCAAGGTAACATACAAATTGTATTAGGTAGCGTCATAATTCATTGCTCGTGCTATTTCTGGATGTGTTTCTGCAAAATTTTCATTGCGTAATTTGTCTAGTTGTTTCATCTTAATACGGAACGAAGAACCATCTGTACTCATTGCTCTGTTAATAAAATCAATTATTTTGTTAATCTCTGGTTTATAAATATTGTTAAATTTTCCATTTTTTAATTTTTCTATTACTAGCTGTTTGGCAGTATCGGTCATTTCACCAATGCTCATGTAACCAGGGAAATGTACTAGGCCAAAATGTACGTAATCAAATTTGTGCTGATCAAACCAATTGCATAATTCTTCAAGATAGTAGACATTTTGTATGTTTACTGTTGCGCTTATCTGAAGTTCTATGTGCGGCAAATGTTTTTTTAATGCTTGAAATTTTATTATGTTTGCATTGACCTTGTCCCAATCTGCTCCGGATCGTTCTAGATTAAATTGTTTGCCAATTGCATCGATACTAAATGCTATTTCAACACGTTTAAAATTTTTCCATAAGTCTTCTGCACCCTCTGGGAATATGGTACCATTGGTATTATAAAACAAGTGTTGATATTTACTATAGCCATTATCCACGCTATATTGTAATAGATCAAAGTGCTCTTGTATCATAAAAGGTTCGCCACCAGTAAAATCTAAGAATTTAATCTTGGGTATTATTGTATAAAGTTCTTCCCAGAATCCTTTACTTGTGCGAGGCCACTCGCCTTCAACCAACCATGTTTTCTGAATGCTATTTTTACGTTGTTCATATGGTATCTGCATTAAACTTTCTTGGGCCCACTTGCTACTGATCATTGGGCCGCAGATACGACATTTAAGATTGCAAATGTTACCCAGTTTTAAATCCAAATATAAAAAATGTACCGGATCTAGCGTAGTAAAATTTAACATTGGCAATATCATATTCATTTTATGTAAATGATTAAGACGTTTGCTAGTTTTTCCTACGGCTTCTTCGTTCCAACAGCGCCGACATCCTGCAGGTTTTTTTCCGTCAATGAACTCTTGTCTTAGATTTTTCATCCAGTCACTGTGATATATTTCCATGATACTATCTGTAGCAAGGTTATACGGAGTACCGTTGGGACGTTTGATAATATCTTCGCTTATACAACATGGTCTGGTTGTTCCGGTAGTATTTGCCGCAATACTAGACCAAGGCAACATACAAGTTGTTGGATGTTTATTTAATGCCACAGGTTTGATTGCACTCATATATTTTTCCAGTTGGAACAGTTTTGTCCCAGGATTCTTCAATTTTATTAAACCATGCTATTGCATGTTCTAGTCCGTACTCTATTGCGTTATTTTCCATTATTAAAGGTTTTAACTGTGCGTTACTTGGACGACTATTACTATGTAAAGGATAGTAGCCCAGCCAGCAACAAGGGTACACTTCGCCGTTGCTTGCTACATATACTTCTTGCATTTTTTTAGCATAGCAACTAATTTCTCTATTTTCAGTCTCTGACATAACTGCTATAGTAGGATCAGTTTCGTAATATTTGTAATTATTGTATAACTCATCAAAATTAGTTGATCCACGATAGTCGCCAATGGTATGACTTAATCTTTTATCTGATGTAAACACTGGCATAGTATTGCGTCCTGCATCAACTAAATCAAATCTACTAAATCCTAAGTCTCTACTTAAACGTTCACACTCATTGATTTGATGTTGATTATGATCAAATTTAATCATTGCCCATACTGCTTCTCCTCCAGCACGAATAAATTTTTGAGCATTGTCTAGTATAAACTCAAAGTCAGTATTTTGTCTATATAGTTGATGTGTATCACCCAATCCATCTAAACGAAAATATACGATTGGTTTAGACTTTGCCAGTCGTTCCCATATCTTTGGCTTAGCACTAGCATTGGTACTAATTTCCAAACTTAATTTAGGATTAGAATGTACAATGTATTCAACAATTTCTACGCCATCTCTAGCTGTAACAAAATCGCCATAGTTGCCATTGATTTTAAAATTATCTAATTGTTGCAGGAACTCCGCACTGAATACTTCTTTAAATTCCTCTAGTGACATATCTCGCACAGGATACGTGTCAATGATATCTACACCACGGTAATTGCGTAAGCAATCGGGACAAGCCGCATTACATCTGGAACTAATTTCTAAATGTATGCTACGTAAATCTTTATAGTTAAGCATTTAACGCTGAGAACTCCGGGAAGGTAGACCAAAAATTTTCACTACGTAAATCATCTAATGTTTTAATTTCTTGTACAAAACGTGGCCATAAGTCACTGCGGTCATTTGCAGTTAGGAAGTTTAAAATACTTTGGAATCCTACTGTAGCACGACGTAGTTTATCCTGTGGGTCTAACCACTTGATATGTTTTTGATATGCTGGAATAATAACGTCTTGCTTGAACCATTCAGGGAAAATATCAATGCGATACCACTCAGGACTTTGGCAAATATTAATATTAAAATCCTTAGGTTCAATTAACCCTAGCTCTACCCACTCTCGATGAAAGTCTAGTATATGTAGAATATTCATAGCACTAACTGTAGCACTAATGTAAAAGTCTACGTGTGGTACTTCTGTCATCATACGTCGACGATTGTCCACTGCCTGTGCCCAGTCTGTGCCTTTACGTATTAGTTCGCCACGAGCATAGCTACCGTCGAGGCTGGCTCCTACATTTACTGTTTCAAACTTTTTCCAGTAATCAAATACGTGTTTGTCTTTGTAGCGCATTTCACTGAAGTTTGTATTGTAGATTAATCTACAATCTGTTTTATCTTGTTCTAGTAACCGGTCTAATAGGAAATAATGTTCCTTCATGATCAATGGTTCGCCGCCAGCAAAGTATACTTGTTCCAAGTTAGGAATGTGCGGTTCCATTTGTTTTTGTATAGTTTCTTCGTCGCCGGCCGCATACTCTACACGTAACATTTCTCGACCTAGTACATCTGGCTTGCGGTTGTATAGTTTGACATGATCGTTATACCAATTGCTACTAAAAATAGGACCGCAGGTGCGACAACTAAAATTACATAGGTTACTAAATCTAATATCCCAGTAACGGATTTTAAACTCGGGGTGTGTGCCATCTTCATGTGTTAGATCAACGTCCTTAATAAAATGTCCTTGGTTTCTGTTTGCTTCGTTACGCATACTAAAGAAACCGTTTTCTTCTTGCTCATAGCACTTGGTACATTCTGTACAAGGCCGGTCTTCAAGCATGTTCTTACGCATGGTTTTGTAACCATCTTGGTTCCAAACTTCTTCCATTGTGTTTTTGCGTAAGTCGCCAATTGGATGCCAGTAGTCTGCTAAACAGCAAGGGTATGTGCGCCCGTCGGGAAAGGCATGCATATGAGTCCATGGCAAGATACAAAATGTCTTGCTTTCTGTTAGTCGTTCTACTTGTTTTTCTGTTAGGTCTTCTGCATCTATGTAGTAAGGCATCTTACTCATATAATCGTAACCTTTTTTATAAAATGCTTTTTGACGTTCTGCTTTATCTGTCATATTGAATTATACCATTCGGTTAATGAGGGAAACGCTTGTGTAAAGTTTTTGTTCCGTCGTTGGTCGTATTGTGTATAGAACTGTTTAAAGTCTCGTTGTAAGACTGATTGTTCTGCGGCACCCATGTGTGGAGTTTTAACTACATCTAAATAATCTATCAGACGTTGTAGTTGATTAAGTTCAAACTGATGTAGTAACGGATTCTTGCTGTTATTATCAAACCATGCTTGTAGGCGTAGTTTGTATTGGTGGCGTATTTCGTCTGGGAGTACTAACGGACTTTGAAAACTTGGAAAGCGTAATATATTTAGCGAAAATGTAGGATAGTCTTTTCCGCACAAGTCTTTCCACTCTAAACATTGATCCAGGAACTCAGGTAAACTATCTAAGCATAGTGCATTAACGGTACACATCATATGGAAGCCTTCTATATTACCGCGTTCCAATACTTTATCTACATTACCGGTCCATTTATCCCACACTAGGCCATCGCGAATATATTCACTTTGAATACCCACTGCTTCATTGCTTGTGTACAAGTGAAAGTGTTTAAGGCTATGTGATGCATCAATTAAACGATCTATTAAGTCATCCTTTGCACCAAGGTTACTATTCATAGCAAACCGCATGTCTGGATTAACTCGATTATCGTTGTTCTTGAACCATTCTAATAGCTTCCACGTGTCTCCCGACATAAGTGGCTCACCGCCGGTTAATCTTAGCTCCAGTAACGATCTATGAAGGTCAGATTCCCACCACTTAAAGAACGCCTCAACATAAGGATTATACTCACCAAACTTGTAAAGCTGACTACTACCATGGCTATGAGTAAAATGATTCCTGCCGTCTGAAGTGAGGCCGGTAAAAGGTCCATTGGTGTCAATATCTTTAACCCAAGTGCTACTGAAAGCAGGGTTACAGTAACTACACCCAAAATTGCATGTGCGATCAAAAGCAATTTCAAGCGTTCGTAAATCCACATCACTGCTGGCTGGCTGAGCATACGCTGTCTCCAATTCTTTGTCTGTATATATAACTGTCTTATAAACGCGATCACTAATGTTATCACGTCCTATATCTTCTATCTTCCAGCAGTACTCGCATCCGCTGGGTCTTTCTCCCTTTTGCATCTGCTCACGTTCCATTTTCTTTTTTTGCGTATTATGTAACGCCTTTGGATTATGTGCAAGATCTTCAACATCAATGGCATGTGGCAACGGGTGATGACAACTTGTAGTTTGTCCACTACCTAACCATATCGTGGCATTGTACCATTTGGCTCCGCAGAATGACTCCGACTTAATGTCGATTACCCTGCGTTTATATTCTATATCTGTTTCGTTTTTAATTCTGGGCATAGTATCGGCATTCATCCCAAAACTCTTTCATCTGCGGAAAGGTTTCTAGGAAATTAGTATTGCGACGTTTATCATGTTCATTGAAGAATCTGTAAAAGTCTGCACGTTGCAGTTTAACATAGTCTGGATCTAAATTGCAACCTTCTTTCATCCAATCTATGTCTTGACGCATACGCTGTACTTCGTAATCTTTAAATCCATGAAACGGATCATCTGCTGTTTCTAAATTAAGTTCCATCCAGTCAGCTACACGTTCTAAATGTTTAGAATATACTGGCGGCAGTATTTGTAAACTTTGCCATTTAGGCTGACGTAACAAGGGAGTATCAAACCAAACACGTTGATAGGTTGTGCTGTGTTGGCGACGCAAATCTAATATCCACTCGAGTTGTTGTTGTAGGCCTAGTACACTTAAATTATTCATTGTGATAATAAATGTAAGACTATTACGATAAGGTATCTCAGTTAAGAAACGCTGTACATTGTGTGCTACTCTTTTGTAATTTAGTCCATTGCGAATATATTCTGCATGGTCTGGTTTCCCGCTATCTAAACTTACATACTGCATGAAGTGTTCAATTTGTGTATTACATAGATTCTTTACATAGCCCATGTATTTTTCAAATAATGAATCTTCTACACTAAAGTTACTAGTAACATCTAAATGCAGTTCAGGATTAGGTAATGCCAACACGTAGTCAAATACTCGATATGTATTTTTATCCATAAGTGGCTCGCCACCAGTCATGCGGAAATGTTTTAGTTTTGGATAAAGGGTTGGAAACCATTCCCAAAATGCATCGACGTAAGGATTAGGTTGGGAATGTGGTATAGGCCTATTGCGCCCAGTAAAATGACTAGGATCATTATGTATTGTGCTTGTCGGGAAACCGCCAAACTTGTCCATTTCCGCTTGCCAACTTGAACTAAATTGGGGACTGCAATAACTACATTTAAGATTACACGCATGATTAAAGTTAACTTCGACGTACGACGGAACAACGTCCGTTTCATTACCGGTGCTTGATCGAATAAGTTCATAATCTTCTGCCGCCCACGGCTCTCCTGATCTATAATGTCTATCGCTTAGATTTCCTAAGTCTTCTTGGGTCCAACAATAACTGCATTCGCTAGGACGTTCGTCTTTTAACATAATAACACGTTGAGCTTTTTTATGCTCTGTGTTATGTAGTGCGCCCGGGTCATCTTTTAATACACTAGCATCAATTTGATGTAGTGGCGGATGATAACAACTATTATTTAACCCTGTAGGTAAATGTAGGCTGACTTGCTTCCATTTGGCTAAACATAGCCCGTGCCCTAATTTTTCTTTCATCTGCTCTGCGGCAGACATAAAATCTGATTTACTCAAAATCTGTTAACCTTACCTGTTGGTTTCCATAGTCGTTTAAAATCCGTACCCGATAGTATCGCTGTGTTTACATCGTTAACCCATGCTCTAGTTTCCTCAGGTATATAAATGTCTGTTACACGATCTAGATATTCTAAATGCTCTGCTGGTAGTAGATGTGTATTAGTGCGCGATAATAACTGTTTAGATAATAAATGGTCTTCGTCTATTTCTAAACGCACACGCTTTTCTACACCTGTCCAATCTTGTTGTTCAAATGTTTTCCAAGTTGGCCACGCATCACCTTTGACTGTATTATAATACTGTTCTAGCATTACTAAGTCCTTAACACCAGGACGACTATACCAATCAAATGCAAATACAACTTCAAACACACTAGGTGCTATATTTTGTATGTCCTCTGAATAAAGACTAACAATCTTGGTGTCCATGCTAAACACCCTAAAGATATTGTCATCCGGGACATTAAGTGGAACAGTACTAAAAAACTTATATGTGCATCCTATAGATTCTAGTATAGATCTGACTGCTGATACATGTGCCATGTCTCTAATCAAATATCCAGTTGGATCAGCATACTCGCGAACAAAGTCTTGGCTGTATATAGTTTGATTATATATGCTACCTGGGGTAATCCAACCTTGTCCTTTAACATAACGATCTTCTCTACCAATGTTGGTCCACATAATCATTACTGTGTCGTCTTTGGTAATAGTGTTACGTTTAATTGCTTCCATAACACTATAAAATATAAAACTATTTCCGGCTCCCGGTAATGCCCAATTTTGATATTGATCATATTCTCGTGCTAGTATATCTGCCCAGGTCGGCCAGTTACAGCTAGTAGCACTACATCCAAAAGCGAAGAATCTTGTTGTCATTTTATATCTTTAAAAGTTTCCACAATTTGTTGCGGTTTTAATCGAAGGAATGTGGTATAGTTATGATCCAGTACAGGTTTCATTTCCTCTAATTTACTTATTAATTCGCCTGGGCTCCAAGAACTTATTGTTGATACCAGCCCTATAATAGACTTTATTCTATCAGTGCCATATAGGTCGTCATAACTTTCGTCCCAAAAATCATTAAAAGTTTTAAATCCCAGGCGTCGCATATTGGCAAGATGTCCTCGGCCAGCGGCTGTGATAAAAGGTCGACGTGCCAGCATGGGGCGCCATGTTTTTTCTGTGCAAAAGAATACTTCACCTGTTAAATAACTTTCATGTACTATATCTACAAAAATGTCATTGTAGTATTGTAATATGTTTAAATTGGCTGGCAACTGTATAGGATAATGATCGGGCTGTTTAATATGTGTGGCACATTCGGAGATAAATTCTTTGTCTTCAGGAATAACTCTGGGACATGTTTGCAAGAACTCAATCACTTCCGGTAACACATCACATCGACGTTTAACTAAATCTTCAAGTCCAATGTAATCTACCTTGGTAGTATCTTTGGTTAGGTAATTGGTACCTAGGCCACCATGGAATGTCTGGAATGATTTGTTGGCATATTGATTATGTAATACTGCGGCTACCCATAGTCGGTTCCAGTTTGCTTTACCAATAAAATGCCCAAAATGTTTTGTAGGTGTATATGTATAAGTTATTGTATTGTCCCACAACCATTTGTGAATTATGGGCAATTCAAACCACGATTCTATGATTCGTTCTATTTTGTATTCGGGGTGGCGTTCAATTATATTTCCAGTGCGTATTGTGATATTGGATTTAGGATAATCATTACGTTCGCAAAAATTATCTAAGTACCAATACAAGCCGTTTCCTTGAAGACTGCTGGCCTCGGGTGCTACTGTGATCAGTGGGAGTGTATTGCTACGAACACATTCGTACAAATACATTATTAATAGATCTTTTCTCCAGAATTTGTTATCGTTAATTCCTACTTGATGCCATTTATATGCCGAATCATTCAATGTATGTTACCTCTGTTGTATATTTACGTTCCAATAATAAACTATGATTATGTTCTAGTATGGGTTGCATGCCAGCGTACATGTCTTCTAATTCTATTGTAGATTTACATGCTATAGTATCAATTAAGTCAAGTATCTTTATATATCTATGTAGTCCACTGTGCCCGTCGTATCCCTCGTCCCAAAAATCATGAAATGTACGAAATCCTAGTTGGCGTAAATGTATTAAAAATGATGTAGGTCCCATCACAATGAATGGTTTCTTTAACAGCATGGGTCGTATAGTTTTTTCTGTTGGGAAAAATGTTCTGCCAGTTATAAATGTTTCTGCCACAATATCGATTAAGAAATTAGAATAAAATTTAGCAAGTTGATCTGTATGTACTTGCGTTGTTACTCCGCATGTGTATCCATCTGCATCTTCTAATTGCTTGGGCAATTGATTGTATATTGACATAAAATTTTTAACAGATTCTGGATGTGCTAAAAATAGTTTATCCAGTTCAAAGTGTCTGCGTTGATTTTCACTGCCAGGATCATATCTAACATTTACTGTAGACTGTGCTGGATAGCAAGCAAGCAAGTGGCTAGCTAATCCAATTCTTGACCAAGTTGGTCTATTATAAAATGCACCGTATACAGTATTTCTGTTCCAGTGCTGATATTGGCTGTAGTCAGTATCTAGCGGTACTTGCAAGAATCTAAAACGCTGTTTAATTAATGCGATATTATATTTAGAATGTATTTCTACAACATTATCTGTTACAATAGTAACTGACAAAAAGTTAAACATGTCTAATATATCGTAAACCCCTAAACTAGATAAACAAACACCTTCAGCATGTGTTTCTATTGTGATATGTTGGCCCTGGCGATTTACTAAAAAGCTAAGGAACTCTTTATAATTCCAAATTAGTGTGTCATTGAGGTCTAATGTAAATCTATTCATAATAACTTAATTATTTCTTGTGCATAGTACTCGTGCGCTTGTGGCCCAGGGTGTACACCGTCGGGGTCAAACCAATTATTTTCTCGTACAATGGCCTGCAAATCAATTTCATATATGTTGTCCCAATCTAATAGATTATATAAATGGTCGTATCTATCAAACTGTCTAAATTGTCGTGCAAACGTAAACAAGTACGGTTGGTTAATACTTTTTAAAAATCCTTGCAAGCTAATTACACGCATTAGGTTAGAATATATTTGTTGCCATCTATCTGTGTATTTGTAATAACCATGAAATGCTTCTTGTAATGCTGTGTCCTTATCCTGGTTAACAAACCCACAGCCAAATATCCAGTCTTTTTCTACATAGTCTTGATCATTGACTGGATGTAGTACTTTACTGGGCCAGTCGTTTTGTTCTGATTGATATTTAGAATTGTAAATAGTTCCTGAAAATAAATTTACGTTAGTTATTTTATAGTCAACTCGATCAAACGGAGACCACATGATAATTACGCGATTGTATGTTCTCTGAGCTAGTTCACTAATGGTAGTTTCTTGTATGTAACTGTTGCCACACCCAGCTACGCTTAGGTTAACTAAATCACATCCAAGTTGTTTTTGTAGTAGTGTAGGCCAACCGTGCTCACCTCTACTAAAACTACTACCATTTACCAGTATATTCATTCTCGTACCATTGGTCCTACATTTTTAAATTGACTTTTGTAATGATGCTTAAAGAACTTACTTTCAGCCGGATCCATATCTACAATAGGTAAACCTAAACGTGTGCGTAACATGTTCCCGATCTCTGTGCAGTTCTCAGGGCGATCATCATTGCAATAGTATTCATCCCATAATCCTTTTAGAACATCGAAGTCTTGTACTTGTCGATAGTCCCAGTCTTTTAACATAGTCAGATATGTACCAATTCTTGCGCCATATATGGCATAAAATCCGTTGTCTGTATCTGCACCAACTGACTGCCAAATACACAAATTATCGTAATTGCGATTATGTACACGTTGTTCAAAGTCTGCCATATTAGGCTTGGCACCACGATCTAGGCACATCTTAACACCTTCACGGAATCCGGCACGCCATGCTTGAAATGGTGTAGCGTTAGGGTAGGTAGTTGAGTAACAATCATTCATTGACCAGTAGTTGGGATAAAAACAAAACTCTACATCGTTTGCCGCTGACCCATCTGTATTTTCATGGGTACGCATATTGTAGATAAACTCTTTAGTCCAACAGCTCATTCCACCATTGCCGTACATAAGTCCATTTATAGAGTTCCTAGCTTTCCAGCGAAAGACACAGCTTCTATTAGAGTCGGTGAGTTCGAGTTGTAAATTAAAGAAATCAGGATCAGGGATATTATCTCCGTCAATAAGTACAAAGCGATCAGTATCGCTTGCATCGGCAGCGGCCTTGTGTGCCGCATCAGATCCTTTAACACCATCCACACGTCGTGCCCAAGGCACCATGTTTTGAATTTTAATCCAATTGGTTTCTTTATTAGGTTCGTCATAAGTTAAAAAGATGCAGTCTAGGTCTGCAACGTCAATTATTTGTTTTTCGCTCATAGTATTCTATTTCTGTATATGTTTCTGTGGGTAACAATGCCAATGCGGCAATACCTTTTACTACCGGTTGTCCTTGTGTGCCGCGTCTTAATCCGGTTTTAAATTGTATTCTTGTATCTATTTTAATTAACTTGTTATCACGTACTCTAAGTAAATGCGTATTTGCTTTATAAAATAAATCAGGGTCATCTAAGACAATATAGTTAGTTCCTTCTGGATGTGCATGTTCGGCAAACATAGTAACCATACCTTGTTCATTGTAGTACAATCGGTATTCTTTAACAGGTGCAGGCTTGTTAATTAAAATATTAAGTTCTTCTGGACTCATACCAATCTTTCATTTCTGTAGTCGCAAAATCTTTTTCGTAATAGTGTAAAGGACTTAATTGATTAATGTTTCCGATTCGGATCATGCCTTGATCAAACTCTTTAAGGTATATGTCAGTTACACGTTCTGTTTCTTCAAGCCCGTTAATAGCCGGTTTTAAATGTACAAAATTTATAAAGTCCATGCTAGGCATAGTACATACATCTTCGCCAATGAGTCTGGCAGTTATGGCATACAATACATCTGTACTTGGTGCATCTTCCCTACAGTTTTTAAGTACATTATCACGTAAATATTCCCAATTGGATGCAATAGTTCTAGCCGTGTCAAAGAATTGTTTAGCTTCTCTGCTGAATCTAAAATACATTAGGCCATTATATACATCAGGTAACTTATTATCATCAAACAGTTTGCGATATGTACGTACATGAGATCGATGTCCTCGGTAGTCTCGACATCCAGTAGACAATACAATATTTCGTAATCTAAATGCAGTCCACCAGTGCTCAATCGATCGTGTAAACAATAAATCGCTTTCTAATTTAATTGTTTCTTTAAAAGGTGTAAGATAAAAGACTTGCCATTCATTAGCCAATTTCCAATTACTGGTAGGCTCATTATAATCCATGGGCAAATCAATGATATAATCAAAAACGCTACGATGAATTTCATTTACCTTTTCCTTTGTTTGTGCATCTACAATTACAGCATACTTGGCTGTCTTCTGTGTAGCTTTGATGTTTAGTGCTTGTACGTATGCAAGCTCTAAGTAGTCTACTGTGTCGGTATTTTGTGCAAAGGTAACATACCCTTGTTGTTCTTTATGCTGTGACATTGGCTATAAATTTATCGAAGTTTTCACTTTGTAAGTATTTCTTGCTCATTACATGCAAATTCATTTTTGGTATTACGTAAGCGGCATCTCTATCTTTAATGATTAGCTTATTATCTCGGGCTTCTATGCTGTCAATGGTTTGTGTTACATTTACCATCCAGCCGGGTATACCAAAATCATTGCGTACCCTGAATCCATTTAATATAATATCAGCTATAGCAAAAGCATAATCATTTCTATAGGTTCTATTTGGTATGTTAAACAATTCTCTATAATAACTGTAATTTTCTTGTATACGTTCTATTAGATTAAAAAACATTTCAGCTTTGGGAGTGCGCCTGAATGCAAATACAGTGGCCCATACATACGGCAAGCTGTGTTTACCCATTAATGGCGGCATGTGTTCGTCATTTAATGAACGTGAATGTCTTTGTAACAAATAGTCCCAGGATATATCAAATATGTCTAGCAAACTATCGTCCTGCACTAGATAGTCAACATCAATTACTAATGTTTCATCATATGGGCTTAACTTGTACGCACTATTGCGACCAACGTTTTTCCACTCAACAGTTAGACCAGTGTCAACATCGGTGCGAGTACTAAATCTTGCATACTCGGCAATACTTTCTTCCGTGATAATAGTATACGGTAATCCTAATACCTGTGAGGCAAGCGGAACTGTTTTGTTAGCAATAGCAACATAATCGGTTGTGCCGGTATTAACAGCAAACGCAACAATGCCTCTAGATTTTTCTGAGTTTTTTAATTTCTGCATGTTCTTGATGCCACCGGTTCATTACTTTATGATAGTGTTGTTGTGCCATTACTAAAAATACTTGCTTGTCTACTTCAATTGGATTATGGTACGTGTCTTCCAGGTACAATTCATCAATTGGCCAACTTTGTACAAAGGCCAATAGTTCTGGCGTGACCCGGAACAAGCCACCGTTGTGTGCCAAATGTAGATCAGTCAAGATCTTTTCACGTAGTATTTCTTTATTTGTTTGGTAGTCAGTGGCAAGCCGTACTTGCTCAACAAGTTGATTGATATCGGTCATAGTGTTATATAGAAAAAGGGCGTAGTATAGTTTACACTACCTACGCCCGATTGTCAACTAATTTGAATAATTAGATTATACTGTAGCGGCAGCGATAGTAACTGTGCCCCACGAATTAGTTAAGTTGGTTGTTTCTGGAGGAATAACGTTGATACTTTGGGTAATTGTTACACCAAACGAATCGTCGAAACCAAATGCACCGTTATAGTCAGTACCCGAATTGGATGTAACTGTGGTCCAGAATGTTACAGATGTTCCGTTGTCAAGTTGTCCACCTTGGAATCCGTTAGTTTTGTATTGGATGTAACCAGTGTCAGCTGTGTAGTTGGTTACAGTACTTGTCATGGTCACTAAAGTAACGTTACTAGTAGGCATTGTTGGGTTTGCTGTCCAATAACCTTTGGCAGTATCGTTAGTTCCTAATGTACCACCAGAACCAGTGCGTCCGCCGTTTGTGTTAGCACCAAAGGTAGCAACACCAGCCATGAAGCCTAACATACTAACAATTTCATTGGTACGAGCAGTTGTACTTGAAAGTTGTGCGCCGCTTACGTTGTAAGTTAACTGACCGCCTGCATTAAAGAAATAACGTGCTTGGTCTGCGCTGGCAAAAGTTGCAGTTAATCCAACGCTACGTGTAAGTGATGTACGTGCAGTAGCAGAGCTTGGAGGATTTGATCCAGGGTTACTAATACTTGCCGACCAAGTTGCAGTAATAGCCGAACCATTAATTGTAGTTCCGCGAGTAGCTGTAGTTAATGCATTACTGTATGCTGTTGTAATTGCGCCAGTTAGTGTACCTAAATATGAAATTGTGTTACCAGTAGTTGGTAATGTGATACCAGTGCCGCTACCGCTTTGATGAACAAGCATACTGTTTACAGTACCAATCAAGGTCGACCATTGTGTAGCTGTAACTGTTGCCGCGGCACTGACTGTACTTAATGCAGTTTGACCGTATCCACGTGGACCGTTACCTACTGCCCATGTGGTGTTAATAGTGTTAATAGTACTACTAGGACTAGAACCAATTAAAGTATTGTAGTCAGAAGCCTGTACAAGGCCGTATTGTGCATAACTCATAAATTTACAATCCTATTTTTTATATAAAGTATTTATCGCTAAACCACTTTTTATGATATTTTATTCTTCAAATCATTAACTTCTGCACGTAACTCTTTGATAGCTTCAATAATTAACGGAGCAAAACGCTCGTATTGTACAGTTAGGTACTTGTCATCGATTGGTGCAGGCTTAACAATCTCGGGTGCTACTAGTTGTGTTTTTTGGGCACTAATACCCATTTCACGCTGAACTGTATAACCTAAATCTTGTGCAGTTTGATTGGCTTCATAATAGAACCCTTCTAAGCTACATAATTTGTCTAGAGCATTTTCAATTTTTCCTAGACGAGTTTTTAATCTATCATCAGAATAGTAAGCAACAATGTTGTCTGTGGCACGAATTATACCGGCACGTAATTCGCCTGTGGTTGCTGTTGCCGCAACACCAATTCCTAGACTGTTTACTTGGAAGTTGGCGCCGGTATGTATATTCTGTGGTGTGGCCAATGTTGGTGCGTTTTGTGCGCCAGTAACAAGAATTTGATTTGCCGTGCCGTTGACACCAACGACCGGGCTACCAGTAAATCCAATTGTAACTGTTCCACCCGGTACCATTGTGCCAGTTACTGAAATTCCTGTGCCGCCTACCATGTTGATATTGCCGCCGGAAACCAATGCGGTATTTGGAATATTAGTAAAGTTTGCGCCACGTAATGTTGGGCTAGAGTTTGCGGCAACGTTCTGATTTAACAAGATATTTGTTGTTGCAACAATGGTATTAGCACCGTTATTGACACCGGTTCCGCCATAATATGGTTGAACGATTGTACCGCTCCATGCACCGGAAGTAATATTTCCAATTGAAACTAGGCCCGTTGCAGAAGTAATGCCAGGTTGTGCGGATGTATTCAGTGTACCAGTTAGTACCGTTGCTGTATTACCAATTTGTGCGGCTAATACTGTTGGTGTAATAACATAGTTACTAGCAGATAAATTACCAGTAATTATTACGCTACCGTTGGCAGTAGTAGTACCAGCAGTAGATAGCGTTGTAAACGCACCTGTATTGGGTGTAGCATTACCAATTGGGGTACTGTTAATACTTGAGAATGCAACTGCTCCGCCCTGTGTGGCAATTTCAGCATTGTTATAATATGCACGACCAGTAATAACGGTATTTCCTGTTGCATTTAAATTTTGCACTACACCAAGTGTGGTAATATTTGGTTGATACGCTGTAACTATTGTACCTTGGTAACTGGTAGCAAGGAACGCTGGTGCAGAAACAGAACTGGTTGCTGAAACCGTTGTTGCCAATACGTTACCGTACAGGTTACCAGTAAAGGAACCATTTAAGTTTGTTGCATTTACTGTACTTGCGGCTACAGTTGTGGCATTTAATGTTACTGCATTGACTCCGCCAGTGGCATCACGTTGAACTAATGTATTGTTTGTTGGGTTTACATCTTGTGTATTTAAACCCCATACCGGACTTGCCTGGGTACTAAAATTAATACCAGCGCGGATAATTGGGAAGCCGTACAATGAACTTGCAAAAGCGTCTTTGGATATAATAGCGTAGATTGTTTTGTTAAAAACAATTTGAATTACAACGTGGCTGGCGCCGGAGGTGTCTGTCATTATTTCTGGGAGAGCACCAGTAATGCCGGTAGCTGGAGTTGATACTGGGCCAACTGTGATCCAGTTTGAACCAGACCATACGTTTAACTGACTGTTGGTGGTGTCAAACCATAAGTCACCACCCAATGAACTGGTGTCTGCCGGTGGGTTGTTGTGTGTGGCACTGGTAGCACCTGTAGAAATCTTCCAAGATACACCAGTATAAACTCGTAAAATTTTATTATTTGAATCCCACCATAGTTGTCCTTGTATAGGATTTGGCGGACTTGCTTGGTTAGAGAAATTCTCTAACATGTGAACCAAGTTATCGTTTAAAAAGGTTCCGTAGTTGGCATAGTTTTTTCCAATTAATATAATACTACTGTGCGAATTGTCAACTGTGCCGTCGGACAGCCCGCCTGGGACCAGACTTGAGCCATTAGTTAGATTAATTGTATACGGCATTTAAAGAACCTTGATTAGTTGTTATATTTATCACGTTTTTAGAACATCTTTTGTATGTAACACAATGCGTAGTATGGTGGCAATATACCAAAACTTTGTCCTGATCCTGTTGCACCTATATTACCTGTAACAGTCAATGAGTGATTGTGTGTTGCGGCCTGTGCTAGACTGATATTTGTTACTGCACTCTGCGTTGTTGTAATCAAAGCACTTTGACTACCGTCGTTTCTACCAGTTTGTCCTGAATTTGTTGCAGTTTGATACCCCGGAGACATTGCGTGAGCATGTCCTGGATCAATAACTGTATGATTATGTGCGCCGCCTTGGTCGGTTGCACCAGTTAATGTTGCCAAGTGCGTATGGGAAGGTAAATTTCCAGTTGTTAATGTCACTGATGTTGTACCACCAACGTTGCCCGGTGTGTTCCATGTGCCCAATGTGGCTGTTGCGCCAACTATAAATTGACCTTGTAAATTTGGAGTTCCATTGCTTCCATCGCATAACTGCCACCCTGTTGGGATAGTTGCATAAGAACTGTTCCACATCACAATCATTCCGCGTGGGAATACACCCTGTACAAAGGCTGTGGTTGCAGTAGCAGTACTACTGTCAAAATACACTTTGGTAGTTGCTGTAGAATTTATTAAGTTAGCATTGGTAAATGTATTGTTTAATCCACTTACGTTAGATACGTTTCCACCGCTTACTGTTACGTTAGACGATGCAAAATTTGTTATGTTGCCGTTGGTCGATGTTAAGTTTGTTAAACTAGTTGCGCTACCACCAGCAATTAATACATTACCAGTTGCAAGATTTGTAGTTTGCACAGAAACTGCAGAAAATCCGCCAATATTGTTTATGCTACCGCCGGATATTAATACGTTACCGGCACTGAAATTTGTAAATGTACCGCTTGTTGCTGACAATGCGGTTGCGTTAGTGTGACTACCATTAATTAATTGAGCATTGCCACTAATAAAATTAGTTGCTGTTAAATTAGTTACGCTTAGACTTGCTAGTCCAGCAATGGTTCCGCCTGCTACTACAAGATTTGATACACTTAAATTAGTAGCGGCTAATGTTGTTGTAGCAAGATTTGTTAATGTTGCATTGTTAGATGTTAAACTAGATAATCCAGTTACATTTCCGCCAGTTACTGAAGCATTACTAGAAGTTAAATTAGTAATACGTCCGTTTGTAGAAATAACATCGCCATTTAATGTACCAGTTACCGTTGTAGCTGTCACGTTACCAGTTAAATTGCCTGCAACATTGCCAATTACATTGCCTGTAACATTGCCAATTACATTGCCTGTAACATTACCTATAACACTACCAGTTAATGAACCAACTACATTTGAATTAAATGTCGGCCCTGTTATAGAACTATTAAGTGTAATACCAGGATTAATATATGTAAACCCAGACATTGTGGGACTTGGCAAAAATGGTAAATCGGTGCTAAATGTAGCAACAATAGTATTGCCAAACTGTAATTGTAGTATATTGTGTGTTACGCCACTGATACTACCATCAGCTACTGTGGCAGGGATTGCTCCACTAACGCCTTGTAATTTTGTATATGCTGGGCCAACTAAATCAAATATACCAGCTGAAGAAATATACAACTGATTGGTGCTGTTATTAAAGAAAACATCGCCATCTTTTTGTGTAACCGGAAAGCTACTGCCCACAGTGATCCCTGAGACCGGACTATATCCCTGTGATGTAAAAACATTTAAAGTTTGATGTGCTTTATCAAACCAAAGTTGTCCTTGTAAATTTGTGCCAACTGGCGCCGAGTTACTAGCAAAGTTTTCTAGCAAATATACTAAATTTTCAGTAAGAGCTTGCCCGTATCCTACGCGATTAGGACCTGCTAAAGTTAAATTTGTTGCAGTTACATCAAACCCGCCGTCGGCAATGGTAGCCAAGGGTGAGTTATCAAATTTTCGTATCGTATATGCCATATTTTAATTGCTACCTATCATTATACTTATTTATTACTTTGCAGTTAGGCTAGTCCTACCCACATTTAGAAACTTGTGTGTAACGTACCCATTGTTAACTGTAACTTCATTTCCGCCCAAAAATGCTGGCGAAACACCACTATATTGTACCACCACTATTCCTGACCCGCCATCACCTGCATCTGTCATATTGCTATGTGCTGACCCGCCACCACCGCCACCAGTTCCGTCTACTCCATGGCCTCCATTGCCGTTGCCGCCCCCAAATACAGCAACGCCACTTGGCCCTGAGCCGCCGCTGCCTTGCTCTCCATATCCGCCGCCACCGCCTCCAGCAACTTGTAACCCAAGATATGTAATACCAAATCCGCCGTCGCCGCCTTGATTACCATTGCTTTGATGACCAGTGCCTCCAGCACCGCCACCACCACCTCCACCAGCTTGTCCGTAACCTTGCCAAATTCCTGCACCCCCGGAATTTCCCTGTCCTGGTATGCCGCTTCCGCCACCGTGTGTGTTTACATATCCGCATCCGCCTCCGCCCGATCCACCGGATCCGGCAGTTTCGCTGGCTGTACCATATCCGCCGTTTCCTCCTCCAATGGCAAGAAACCAGCCATCGTCGTATTGTATAGGATCTGTCATACGGGTGTGCCATACTACATTGCCAGGTGGATCATATAGTGCGGCCGCAAAACTTGCTGGACCACCATCATTTAATGCCTGACAGGTAATTGTTATAATTCCTGCAGGTAAATTAATATAGTTTGAATTGGTCAATCCCCAGTCATCATTTGCACCAACTACGCTACCATTGATACTTACTTGTATGTGATTATCTGCAGACACTATTAACTGATATGTTTGTGCTACAGGAATATATGCTTGATAGTTTGCAGTCACCCAGGACCCAACCGGACTTACAAAATCTGGACTAGTCCATACTCCGTAAGTATTTAAAAATCCGTTATAAACAGGATACGACGCTGGATATACTGCAACATCGACACCGGCTTGGCTGGGTGCAGTTGAATTCAAACCAAAATAACTATTGTTGCCACCGGCATTTGCACCGCCACCTGCGCCAACGATTGCATTGTATGTTAGTCTAGAATCTAATAGGATCTCTTTTGCATATACAACTCCGCCAGCTCCGCCGCCCCCGCCACCTTCCCATCCGTAGCCAATACCACCACCACCACCACCAGCTACTACTAAAATATTTGCTCGTACATTGGGTGGCCAGAATTGTTTCCAATCACCGTTTACATTTACAAATCCAGCTTTGGTCCTAGAATACGGACCTTGAGGGTACGCTATTAATGTTTCATCTCCGGTTACGGTATGAGTAATAATGCTGTCAGATGTCGTGATAGTGCCACCGGAATATAATGGTGCACCGGTATAGGAATTGTAGGTTATTACAGCAGAACCAGGTCCGCCAGGGTTGTTAGCTGAACTAACCGATAATCCTGCGGGTAAATCAGCACCATCAGAACCCGTGAAGCCACCATCGTCACCACCTCTAATGGAACCGCCTGCTCCCCCAAGTTGTCCGCCGCCGCCTCCGCCGCCGCCTGCTCCATCTGCCATTTTGTTTCCTTACTTTCCTGTTTCTAGGGTTTCTAACATTGCTAAAATTTCGCTGTATGCTTCTACATTTTTACCATCACGCACTTCTGCAATAATTGGGCGCACATAACGTATTGTTATGTCCATCCATAGATCTGTATGATCTCCTGGTTCATCGTTAATAGCCTGAACTATTTTGCTAGCACGAATATAATAATTGAGAACTTTTTCACCAGGCATTACTGCTCGAAAATTTTGTAAATATTCAACATCTACATCATCATGTGGGTCACCATTTTTAGTTAGAGCATTATAAAAAATGCAACTATCTTCGCGACTCAATAAAGTAGTTATACAAGTTTCTTGATTGCCAGTATCATCACAGTGAGCACATGCTTCTCTGTCTTTTAAAAACTCTTCTAAACTCATTCCCATGTTATTTGACTCCTGCTAGTAACCAGAATACACCAAATGTAGCCCACATTATGTAACCTAGTGCTACACTCTTGGTTGGTTCTGTTGTTTTTGTATACTTACCGATCATGCGGCTTACCCACATACCAGTTTTCATAATAAGTTTGCCGGCACGATTATCTGTTTCACCTACACCCATTATATAGGCCATATGTTCCGCCCACGGTGTGGCAATGCGTCTTGCCCAGCTAATTGCCATGTTACGTTGTGCTTGATTGCGTTTATCTTTGTCTCGGATCCAGAACATGCATTGTGGACCATCTTTGTCCATCCAATCAACTACAACCGATGCCCAACGTACATAACCATAGTATGCATATGGATCTGTGTCTCGTAAATACTGTCCAAATCTTTCGTCTGCTTCATATATATTGTCTGACAAATATCCAAGTTCGTGTAACTTGGTACAGATAATCTTACAGCCACCACCGCCACCGTGCTCGCCACCGGATGTTTTATTGCCGCCTGCACCGCCTGCAATAGCACCAGAACTTGCATACCCTTGGCTCGGTTGCCCATTACTATTATTTCCACCACCACCACCACCACCACCGCCGGCTGCGACAACAGTAACAGTACCATCAATTGATATAACAGTGGCAGCTCCGCCACCACCACCAGATCCTGACCAACCTTCTCCACCAGTACTACCACCCGGGCCGCCATTGTAACCCAAGGCGTTGCCACCACCACCACCACCACCATTGCCGGACCCGCTTGATCCGCCTGCGCCAGGTCCGCCTACATAAACTTGAATATTTTTACCAAACGGAATAGTTAATGTACCTGTTAATTGATGTCCGGCAGATCCTGGGTACCCGCTGTGACTATCATTGCCTCCAACTCCGCCCCCGGCACCTTGTACCTTTAGACTAAGAGCTAGTGTAGTCGGAATTGGTATGTCGGTACGAATGTAAGGCATAACAACTGAATGCCAATTCCCATCTGCGCCTTTATAATATATGCCGCGGGACATTGATTACCCGCCGATCTGGAACCAAAAGTCTCCAGTGACTCCGCCAGTTGGCGGTAATGTAGAAACAGTATAATTAAATTTTTGTCCTGCTATTGCACCAACAACAAATTGTGTAGTTGCTATATTTCCGCTGTTGTCTCCTGCATAAGAAGAATGTCCCATTGTAGACCAAACTGGCATATTGGTAGTTGGTGCAGTTGGGATACCAGTAAAATGCGGACTATCGATATTTGCTAAAGGTATCAGAGCATTTGTTAATTGTACAATATTGCCATGAAGAACATTTAAGTCAGGTGTAATGGTTGTATTAATGTAAGATTCAACATTTGAAATACGAAGACCTAATGTATTGCTTACGTATGATATCTGTACATTTGCAAGATCACGAGTCTGTTGTAGACCGAGTGTTAATGCGTTATTTGTTGTTGTAATTTGCTCACCAACATGAGTGTTCATTGCCACGTTAGATGATACTATGGCAGCGTTTGCCGCTGTGACATTTGCATTGGTAGTTGCTTGTAAGTATGTTATGTTAGCGTTGGTGTTGGTAACAACTGCACTGATATTACCAATGTAGTCTGCGTAAACTGCCTGTACGTTGGCATTTATTTGCCCAACTGCGGTATTTAAACTATTGATAATAACAGTTTCAGTTGTGTCAACGTAATTCTTTGTGGCAATACCACGAGAATAAATTGGATCAGCGTTAACATAAGCATGTCCGGTATTACCACTAAAAGACAATCCACGAATGTTTCCATTGGTAGAAGTGTTAATAAAGAATTCTACGTTGCCACCAAAGTTTTTATTTTGTAAAATTAACGAACCGTTAGCAGTAGATATGTTTGCATTACTGAGAACTAAATTACCTGCAATATTAACATCGCTTGCAAAACTTGTAGCAATATCATTACGAGCAAATACTGTTGGACTTAGTCCGCCAACAGTATTACTGTTAGTTGCTGTGCCATGTAGTATTGCAATGTTACTTAAATTTACACCTGGTTGAATTGATGTGAAACTGGTATAGGCTGTAGATATTACAGAATTTACTGTAAACACTGGATCAATACTTGTTACACTAACCAGTTTATTACTAATGTATTCGCCAACAACAATATGTGTATTACCAGTGGTGTCTGTGATCGATTCAACAAACGGACCGCTCTTGCCTTGGCTAGCTGTATACGCAGGGCCAATTAATTCCCAGGCAGTACCATTCCAAGTGCGTAATTGTTGATTAACTGAATCCCACCATTGGTCACCAGTGTGTGTAACTACAGGTGCAGTATTGCCAACTATACGTTGACTAGCCGGAATAAATTCAATGCCATCGTATACATTTAAAATATTGTTAGCAGTATCGTACCATAATGTGCCAGGTAGCAACAACAATGCATTTTGACTTATATCTGGTGGCGAGCTACTGGCAAAATTTTGCAATAGTTTAATAAAGTTTTCATTTTGAATTTCACCGTAACTAGGATAGTTACGACCAATCAATGTTACACCAGTACTGGTATCGAGTGTGCCGTCTTGTAACACACCCAATGGCATCGTTGGAGTTATTAGTGCCGATCCGTCTGTTTTATTAATAGGGTATGTCATGTTCTATTATCCGCTTAAATTAGTTAATGTTTGAATTCTTACAGTATAATCGATTTGAATTAAACGATTCAACGCTTTTTGCACTGGGTGGAATACAACGTGTGTTAATAGTAGTCCAGTAGATGTTAGTCCACTTGTACCATCAGTACTACGACCGCGTAATCCCAGTTCGTCAAAAACGTATTGACCGTTTAGGTCTTGGCTGTTGTCAAATGCTTGCTGTCCGCTAGGCTCGCCGTAATCTAGTAGACAAGTAACTAAAATATCTGTGTACAATGTACCAGGAATATGACTGATTGTCATTTTATTATTAACTGGATCTGGGTTAGTAATAGCAGTATTATCAACAATCTTTGCGTATGTTGGGTTATACAAATTGGCGTTCTGACCCACAGTATTTGTAGGCAAGTATGTAATAATACCAGTTGGATCAACACTTGTGCCGCCGTTGCCAAAGTTCATTTCATAGATAAAGTTTTGTCCTTTATCAGCAACAGAATTGGCCAGCGCCACTGAGAAGTTTTCGTAGTGGATAGCGTTTGGCTTATCAATAAAGACTTCGTTGGTCTTTGGATCGAATATCTTGATATGCCCGCGGATATAAATTCCGGACGATTCGTTTGGGCTTTGTTGTGTATTTTCCACTGCTTTTTCCTCTAATTTGTTTAAATCATTACTTGTATCAGTATTTATCATGGTGTATATCCTGGGCTTGCTAATAGGAACTGCGCCTGTACTGTGGTGCTATTTACTAGGCCTGTGCCTGTTGTTGCGTTACTTACGCCCGGGGTGTACCAGCTGGTATCCTGCATTGTTAGGTTTCCGCTGATATTAGCGTATGTCGGAGTACTAATTGGGATAACTTGCGTTAAACTTGAGTCTACGACCCGAGCACCAGTTAAATGTAAAGATACACCGGGAGTACCATCTACAGCACGTCGAATTTGTCCAAGTACATTGTTTACTGTATCATTGGTATAGTAAGTGATTTTTTCACCGCCTATGAATACTACACCAGGAATTGCTAATCCAGGATTAGGAATTGGTAACACTGAACTGTTAACAACATGAATGTTGCTGTCAGTAATTGCCAAATTACTAGCCAATGCTGTAGTATTTGCCGCACTAATTCTATAGTAAGTTGTAACTTGGTTTATATCTGTAAAGATACGGAAAGCATAATCATTGGTGCCCGGATTAACATTTGAGAATACTTTCATATTCAAGCTATCGTACATACGTCCAGGTAGTAACTCTTCTGGTGCATAGCTACTAAATCTTCCAACATACTCGCCGCCGTCTACTATAATATCTGCCGGGTTTACACCCAAACTACTTGTGTATAAACTTGAGATAGTTGCATCAAATCCGCTGGCCACATTGCTTGCTGGTGAGCCAACGGTGACTGTTGTGCCTGAATATGTTCGTAAATTACCACCCTCAATTATAACACCGGGGTAGCTTAGTCCAGCATAAGTTACACGATCATACTTAATTGTTGTAGCAACACTACGTACAAGATTATGTCCATTATTATTGCCATCATAAACGTTTTTAAGTACTGCACGGGCTTGTGCGCCAGAGCCAGTTCCGTTAATAATAATATCCGGAATTGATGTGTAGCCCGAGCCAGCATCGGTAATCACAATAGTTGCAAGGCCACCACTACCATTGATAGTTGCATACCCTTTTGCACCTGTGCCACCACCGCCTGTAATTACAATTTGAGGTGCTGTTAAGTAGCCACTGCCTGGTAAATCAATTACAGTATCAACTACTCTATATTTGTAGTTATTATTCCATTGGCTGTATATGCTGTTGCTAGCACTTAATGTAGTGGCATCGTAACTTTGTTCTCCGCTTGGACTACGATATACTCCCAACTTGGCATCCCAGTATGGTGGCAAATCAAAGTCAGTAATATCGCTAACATATGAATCATTGCCAATATAGTCAACTACGTATTCGCGAATTACTGTACGATAAGGCTTAACTTCATTGATGTAATTTAAATAGAAGTTTTGATTGTCAGGAATGTAACTTGGGAACTCCTGCAACTTGCGAATACTCTGAGTAGCACTGATGAAACTAGTCTTAAATGCCCAATCAATATTTTTTTGTTCTGTTAATATGTACTTGATTAATACAAAGAACAATTCGTTATAGTTGCCGGCCAGGTCATCAATGAAGATTTCTTTTTGCATCGACAACAAAATCTGACGCAATTCAAGCGCCGGAATGTCTGTTTCAATTCCTTGCATTTGAACTGTACCGTCTTGGATACCAACTGTTGTTTGTTCTAAATTAGAATCAATATAATATATTACAAATTTACCATTGCCGCTATCTGTTACTTTAATATAAGTGTTTGGCTGCAATGTTAGTTTGCCAAACTCTAAGTTATTAGCAACTGTAACGTTAATTGTTGTAGTTGGGTCAAATGTTGCATCATACCAATCAGCATATTGCCAATATAAATTAGTTTTATAAGTTTGTACCCAAGGTGATCCATTTGGGCGAGTTGCTACTGACCAATTTGTGCCATCCCATGTATAAATTGCCCACTTAGTAAGATTGTTACTATCGCTTTTAACTAGTACAGAATATCCTGAAGATATTAAATTAGTATCTACGTAGCCAAGCTCATCAAACGTTTCAACTGATATCAAGTAAGTACTTAGACTAGAAACAGGATACTGCTCGCTACTATTAAGAATAGTCATAACCTTACGTTGAGTTACTGGGTATGCTAATAATTTTGCATTTACTAATGTGATTACATTATATAATGCTGTAACGACGTCAATAACAATTGACTGTCTTGGACGGATAGAAAGTCCGTAACGTCTACCAGGTGGCAACGCAGGATCTGGGACCGGATTTCCGTCGCGATCAATTCCTGATAAACTATCATTGATTTTAGCAATAATATTTTCTGGTAATTGGCTAGTTGGGTTGCCTTCTTGTACTAATGCATATTCGCTGTGGACCAACGCTGTTTGCTTCGCTTGTACATTTGATGCACCAAGTTGTATTACGCTACTTTGTCCAACTAATGTGTGGCTGGCATTGTATACTGCCACAGTATCATTACGCAATACAGCCGTATAAGGAATACCCTGGCTCTGCGGATTTTTAATAGCTTCAGCAATACTGTAAATGCTGTTATGTTTAGATTTATCTACAGTCTGAATATTTTTAACCCAATAATAATAAGTGGCGTTAACTACACCGTTAGGTGTAACATATCCATATGTGCTATATGACGAATTGTCTGGATACATTGGTACACCATCACTGGTGTAATCACTAGGTAATTGGCTACTTGCAATCCATTGGTATACGTCAACACTAGATCCCGGGAACTGGTCGCCCCAATGGTTTAATCGATAAATTAATGCATCTTGTTCGTAATTAATATAACGAACAGTATCTAAGTTCCACCAAATTGTTCCTACTTGATTTGGTCCCCAATGTATTGTTTGATTTACAACATTGGTTCCTGCATTATACAGGGCAGGATCGGTTCCTCTTTGGAAGTCAATATCTTGACCAAATGCATTTAATATTTTTCCTTTTGCTGGATCAATGTAGTCTAATGCGGCTAATAAATTATCATTGTTTTTGTTATAAATTAATGTGCGACCAATACTGTCAATGTCAACTATTGGCATTTGTGTTCTTGTTTGATTCCACGCCTTTGCTGATGTAGAATTCTTAAACACGTAGCCGGCACCATAATTATTTGTTGTACCAGGAGCACCAACAACTATTACATTGCTAGTAACATCAATAGCAAACCCATAATTATCATTATTAGCTAACTGTGCTTCTAATTCTTGTATGTAAGCATATGAGTTACCAATTGGCTCAAACAAATATGTTGCGCCACTGTTATAAATGTAATCAACAAAGTTTGTAGTGTCTGAATCGATTACAGTTTCATCATCGTCAAACGTAGTATGTTCTTCTGCAGGAGAACCGATGCTACCAACAGCCAATACATTTCCATTTGCACTTACACTGATGCTAGTGCCAAATTTTCCAATTTCGTTAGCAGGGTGTGCAATTGATTCTGTAAACGTATAGGTATTTCCGCCTAGTGTGTAACGTTCAACTACGCCGTTTGCAATGCCAGACTTTAAGGATCCAGGAACACCAATATATAAATTAGTACCAGTGCTATCAATATCTATACTTGCACCAAAGTTGGCACTTTGATTGTTGTACTGGCTGGTTAGTGTTGATTGCGTTTTACTAAATGCGTTTGTAATTAAGTTTCCACCGTACACATAAACATTTCCAGCTTGTGTGTTGCCATTGGTAGCGTATGGTGCACCGATGATTACTACATTACCAGTGGCATTTGTTTTAACTATATTAGTGGTTGATCCAGTATTTTGAATTACGTTGGCTAATACATATTTTACATTTGCTGAACTTGGGGTAGTATTTGCTTTGTAAATATGCACAGATGTGTTGCCGCCAATGGCTAATATATTTCCATCGGTGCTCATTGAAATGCTTGTTACATTGCCAACTAAGTTTGCGCCGGTAATAGTTTGTAGTGCTGTAATTACATTACCGTTTTGACGATAGATATAAACATTAGAGCTACTTGCTACACTTAATAAATTTCCTCGGCTGTCAATTGCTGTACCAAAGTTAGAATCAATCGATGTTAATGTTTGTGTAGATCCTGTTGTTATTGGCGTTACAAATACTTGCTTGCTGCCAGGACTACCTGAGAATATGTAAGTATTGTCTGAACTAATAGTTACTGCGGAACCAAATTGTCCAGCAGTAGATATATTACCAGTTACCTGGCTACGATTCTTAGTAGACCATGGTTGTTTAAATGTATAAACACCCCACCCGTCCACTGATGCATTGTCTACCCATACCGTATCGCCAGTTATCCAGCCATTCTTAGGAATGGTGTGATTTTTAAAGTCACTTAATGAGTTAATTTTAGCACTATCTAATGTATATACTATCCCTGATCCGGTAATAGTCAATGCTCTTATTAATGTTTGTAGAGGACTTATTGATGTTAATTTGTCTAGGCGTGTATTATCAATTTGAATAATAACGTTTGTTGTATTTGGTACACCAATAACTTCATATACTCCATCAAATGCCGAGCTAAAGTATTTTAACACAAGAATATCACCAACACTGAATGTATGTGTATAGTTAAATGTTAATTGAGCATTTGAATCAAGAATATATGTTAGAGATTCGGCTGTTAAATTGGACTCATTGACTCTTAAAATATTCCAATTATTCTCAATGTCTTTTGCTACCCACGCATAGTCGCCTGCACCTAGTGCAGTAAGATCTAATTCGGGTTTTGTAATATCAAATATTGTGTAGTCAACATCATTTAAATTTACGTAACCGACGTCTGGTAAATCTGTCATATAAACTGGATCAACGCGATTACTATATAATGAGGTAGTTGTTACTAATGTATTACTTGCGGTATACACATTTGAATTTGTGCATAATGCGTTGCCGTTTAAGCTAACAATAACATTAGCGGCACTATATGTGCCAGCAGACGTAAATACCGCTGGGTTAGTATTAAATACACTTTGGTCTAAGATAAAATCTTTATAGATATTATTATTTAGATTTCCATACTTACCAACATTAAATGCCCATTCTTCGTATACACTAATTTCACCACTGACGTTATTAAAATTGGCTTTAGTTAATGCTGTAATTGCATTCATTGTGCCTTTTTGTTTAATATACCCTTGGTAAAATTTTGTTTGTGTAGGAATACTAATACCTAGGTCAGTTAAGTATTGTCGTTGACGGAATCCTAATAATCCTGCAGAATATTTTTGTAATGTTTCGTTTGTAGGAGGATTATCTACATCGTAGAAGTTAGAAAATTGTTGTGCATTTAATCCAAAGCTCTGCAATAAACCAGTCTGGATACTATCGTAAGGAATTTGTGTCCATAGTGTAGGAATAAAGTTTGCGCCTGCAGATATTTTTTGAGTAGCGGTATAATAAAAATTATTATATTGTACCACGTCTCCTAAATTATAGTCTCTTCCGGACTGCCACACATCGATATTTGGGTCGCTATAGATATAGCCGGCGGCACTCAATGAGCCATCCCATGCCCCAGTTTTAGTTCCTGCTATTTTTAAACGACTCTGCCGTGTTCCAGTTGATGGAATATAAATAATATCGCCAAAATCATCAACATTGTCAAATACTAATACATGTTCGTATGCTGTTACGTTTAACTTTGCGTAACAAATTGTAGTTCCATTTAAGGTAGATATCTTAAAACGGTTTCCATTAACTGCACTATTAGTTCTTACAATATTAAAATTGTTATTTTTAATAGGAGCAAAATTTTGATCTAATATTTTATTACCATTGGAAGTATTTGTAACTTCATCAACGATTACTCCCGCAGTTAACAATGTCAACGATGTTGCTACTGGATTTAACACAATAACCGAAGTAGTATTCCACCCCTGCTGGCTCCAATACATTAACTCTTTAATACTTAGTAACCAGTTCTGCTCTTCTTGCAAATCTGTGTTATACGTATCAAGTTGGAATCCAATTGCCGTTAAATATCGTTGGTAACTTACGATAAAATCTGCTACCTGCTGTATACTAGAAAATACAGTACCGTACGGAATAACCGAAACAGAGCTTTCACTACTTTGATATAAACTAATTGTTAATCCATTGACCGTAAGTGGCTGTTTCTTATTATCTGCAATGCTTGGTATAATAGTAAAGAACGGGTTTGTTGGGTCATACCCAGTTACACTCCACCCAGTGGTAGTTTTTTCAACAATTACTGCACTATATACTGCTGATCCAACCGGAACCGATTTGTTTAAATAGATATTGTAATTGGTGTCTGGGATGATCACACTACCACTAGTACTACCGGGACTTGTTTGTTCAGCACTTACTGTGATAATTGATTTGTCAGTAAAGCCACCAACCTTATAATTTAGTTTGACCGAGGTATTGGTAAAATAACTAGTCAGTGTAGAGATTGGATCGATGCCGGTATTTTTAATACTATCGGCAATCCAATTGATATATCCACTGGTGCGATCGACTGTGCCACTGGCGCTGTTGCCGTTAACTGTTAATAAGTTTGGTGCAATTTTTCTATTAGAAGCATTAGAAAATTGTCCAGTTTGCGGGCTCTTAAAGAAACGACTTGTATCTAATTGTGTAGCAAAATATTGAGCTGGACGAAGTAATGCTAGTGTTAATTGTACAGAATATGGATAATCACTGCTACGACGCCATGCCACTTCGGCGGGGCTGTGTTGACCCGAAGAAAATGCATCACTCGAAGTAGATGAATGATATTTTTTAATTAACGGAATTTGTGTTGGGTCTATTAGATTACCCGCAGAGTCTACTGGGATAAATTTAGTCAACCCTGAACGAGCAAATCTATCATCAGTATACGGCGCACCGTCATTCCATATGTAGCCTGATTCTAAGTCTTCCCATAGTAATATGTTTCCGCTAGTATACGGTCCGTTTCCGTAACGACTTTCCCACCATAGTGGTTTGCTACTAAATCCTAGCATAATCCAAGGAGTTAAGTTAGGCGTATCTGTGTCAAACCAATAGTTATATATAGCTCTCCATGATCCTTGTAGATTAGATCCGTCAATTACATCTGGACAGCTACCGTAGTTCCAGGTCCATGGGTTATTAACATCGTAGAATTTATTTTCTGTATAATTAACATTATTAGTGCCTACCCAGTTCATAAAACTTTGTGAGATTACTTGATTAAATTCAGTTAGACTGTAATCCCCTTTTCTAAATCTTCCAGGAATAGTATTGTATAAATCAATTTCATTGTTATTGTAATCGGCTTTAATGTTGTTGTAGATACGACGTTCCAATTCTAATAGATAGTCGTCGCGGAAGTCCTTGGTGTATATGCCAGTAGTTTGATCGTAAGTTCCAAATGCAGGTGTTATGCTACCATCGTGTCCACGAATAACCATTGTAGGTGTTTGATATGTATTATCTAAATATATTTCTGGAAGAAACTTTGGATATAGCCCTAGCTTGGTTGGAGTTTCCGGAATGTAATTGCCGTCGGTATTACCATAATCTCTGATAACAATTTGAGTTTTATTTGCTACGTCTGCGGCAGCAAATTCTCGAGTAAAGATAATGGTAGGACTAATTTTATTAAAAGTATAGTCTACTCCAACTGTTTGTTGTATTCCGTTTACATACACTAGCACAGCACGATTGCTTAATATTGTGTTATTAAATAAAGAATTAATTTCGTAGTTTACCTGACGAGCATTCAGTACAGTATAGGTCACTGTAGAAAATCCGTTGCCTTGCGGAACCATGTCACTGTAATACCACGGAAAACTAGAATTCTTTAAAGAATTAATATTTTGTAATATAACGTCTACACCAATTGATGGGTTATTGTAGTTTATGTTTGAAGTTGTATTACATAAAGTTAAAAATTTATGTTTAAATTTTGTATATTCTTTTTTGGCCAATGTTATTGCATCAACAAAACTAACTGTTGGGTCGTTTAAAAACGATAATGCGTAAACCAACGGTGCCGAATGCTGGCGCAACGTACCACCTTGATCTTTAAGATAGTTGTCCTGTATTGGTATTGGGTTACTAGGATCAGATGTTGTGTTTTCTATTAATTTATTATAGTGTGTTCTAAGTTGACCCAACGTAATAGATTTAAAGTTTTCATTCAATGGATTTAAATCTAAGTTATCCGGAACTTCATAATATGCAAGTTTACTTGATTCTGTGCTAAAAATCTTGACATCAATTTTGTCATTGATTGCTGGTATAGTCGTAAAGACGATTGCGTGATACACACCATACTTTATTTGTTTATAATCCATTTCGTTGACTAGCAACTTATTATTTAGATAAACCTTAAGGTGTGGTACTGTTTGTTCGTCAACCGGTAATACATCAATTTGTACAAACGCAGTTTGTACTCCATTTAATTCAATTACGTACCCATCAAAGAATTTTGTAAATACTTGAAATTGTAATGTGGGTTCAGCCGATGTTGCCCAGTTAGTTAATTTTTCTGTTTTGTCTAATCCGATATTTTTAACAAGGTACCCGGTATTAACACTAATTTTTCCGTTACTGGTTGAAAAAGAATCTGTATCGTAGTAGTTGTTAAAAACAATATCACCAATATTATTAAATGTTTGGTATGTTAACGGAAATCCTAATAGGCTATCATTGGTACCGGAAGTAGCAACTGCGTAATTAAAGAATTTAGTACCGGCAAATGTGGTGCCTGGGTACACCGTTATATCACTAAAGCTATAACCATCATTATCTACAATATCAAACAGTGGTGCTTGATTAACATTGGTCTTCTGTTGAGATTGTGTCCATGTGCTTCCATCAAATGCAAAAGTATATCCTTTGTGGGAACCTTTTGTAACTAGTACATTTTGTCCAGGTAATACTGGATCCGACGCTACTTTGTTTAGGGTCAGATACGGGCTTTTAATAATACTTTGGTACTGTACTTCCCATACTTCGTTTACAATAGCAGTATCAAAGTCTTTGGCAAACACAATAGTATCGCCATTGACCAAGTGAATACCATCAATTGATGCTGTTGTTTTACCCTCGTAATCATTGAACGCATCGGTTGGCGTAGTTATAATATAACTAACCGATGTAGTTGCTTGTTGACCATAATTGAATAATTGTAAATTTGGTTCAAATTCAATAATGCTACGTCGTGCAGATATGTCATTTCCGTAGTCTGCTACAGAATTATTATACTTGGCAGTAGACGTAATTACATCTCGATGGAACCAACGATTGTATCGCGACCATGGGTTACGGTCTTGACTAGCTCTATTAATTGTAATGTAATCAGGAGATTTGTTAATGTTTTGACCAAATGATTCTGGTACAATTAATTCATCAACTGGGACCAGGTCTATGCCTGTGCCAACTCCCTCAACATAGTAATCTTTGTTAGTGTATGTACTTGGAGTAACAGAGCTATCAAAATGAATTTTCATCCCATTGGCAAAAATTACTCCATTGGGGCTGGTATATCCTGCACTACCAATAATATCATTGGGTACATCAATGGTACTCGTTGAATTATCAACTAATTTTATTTGCCCTGTAAATTGAGGGTTACTACTATCTTGGTAATATAGATAATTAACGCTGGCTGTCATTACCGGCACAATCTGGTAACGCATGTTATTATCTAACCAAAACTGATTACTTGCATAAGTCTGGCCAGACGAAATAAAAACTTTTTGCTGAGGTTGTATTTGAGTGTCAGGCACAATCTGAAGTACTGAATCGGTTGCGCTAATACGTACTATATTAAGGCGCCAGATATTTGATCTAGTTGCTTTAGGAATAATACCAGTAACTGGATTGGCATTTGGGTTTGCTTTACCTGTAGCTAAATCTGGCGGCAACGGATCTGTTGGGGTAGTCCAATCTGTGTCCGCAACTTGGCCGCCTACAAATACAATAGTTTTGTTTTGTAAGTTATTGTTAATACCATCCAATCCTGTTGGAAATTTGCTTATGAAGGTACTTAGTAATTGATTTTGTATATCTGTATATTTAAATGCCACTGCGGCATCGGTGCTACCGGTAGTAGGTCTAATAATTGGCATGTTAACATAAAAGTCTTGCGCTGTTGCCAACGGAACTTTAAATGTAATATCTCCGCTGTCAGTGCCGTTGTTAGTTACGCCAAATACCTGACGAGTTGTGACTGTAGAAATATTGGGATCTTGACCGGACGTACCAGGACTAGTTTGTATCCAGAATTTAAAACTTGGTTGATTAATTTTAAATGTATATGTTCCGCCACGTGCCAATGTAAGTTGTGTATTAGGGTGCGGGCCTATGCCAGTGAATGTATATCCGCCAACTGAAGTGCTACGTGTTACTTCATATGTAGCTTGATACGGAACTTGATTAGTTGAAAGAGATACAGAAGCCGGGCCATTGGGTAACCAATAGTAATTATAATAATTTACAAACTTATCATAATCAAATTGACCATCGTAATTATAACTGTCAGATGAAAATAGTCTTTGATGGTTTGTTGTTAATAACTGACTGCTACCAGTATTTGTTGCAACGCTATTTAATAAATCCAGGTATCCAGCAGTAAATTTAATATTTTTATTTTCATCTGTTACTACTACCCCGGATTCCAATTGGTAATTAGATCTTGATGTAATTGATTCGGGCACATAGTTATCACCTAGTTTATATGTAGGAGCAAACTTGCGTCCGATGTATCCGTTAATTGGAGTGTTTATTGCGCCAGTATACAACTGGTCCATGGTAGCACCAAGGAAACGTTTATTCGTGTCTGTGCGAAAAGCTTCTGGTAAAAAATTAATAGTGTTTAGTAGTGCCATTATTGTGTAGAACCAAAGTTAATACCGTGCATACCTAGTTGTGCGGCTGTTACTGCTGTTACCACGTCGATATCATTTACTGTTGCAGCCGATGTAATAATTTCCCATGGTTCGGCATTAATTTGGAAATAATTACCAAATACCAAATCGGTGTTGCTTGGAACAATAAGTACGCTACTGATATTAGGTGCCAGTGTACTGTGTAAATATGCGGCCAATTCACTAAAATAAAATGTGTCGCCAAAATCCCAGTTATTAGGATCAAAGTAATTATTAATTGTGGCAATCACCTGCGTTTTAATTTCATTGTCTGTAATACCAACACTAGGATTCTTAACTACCTGGAAACGTGCTCGTAGCCCAGCATCTGCTTTAGCACCAAACAAAGGTTTAAAAATAGCCGGATTATAAATGATTGTATCGCTAACAGTTTTAAAATCGTTTAAGCCAGCGTAATCTAATTCAAGCCCGCTACTGGTAGGCGGAAGAGGTTCTGATATAGTTCCGGTTAAATCTCGCAACCAGGAAATATAAGCACTAGAATATGACGACACTAAAATATATAAATCCATAATATTAACTGGGGTTGGATCAATGCGGCTACGTGCCGGGGCATTATGTTTATATTGGAAATACAATTCTGATCGCGTTAAGCCAGTTCCAACTGTGTCTGTAAATAAATCTGGATTATCTGGAACTCCTGGCATTTGTGTGTCAGGGAATGTAACTAATACAATATTTTGATCTATATACCCGTCTGGTTCAACTTTACTATTATAAATTTTCCAAAGTATATCTTGTCCTAGTGGGACACCAGGATTAGTTGGCTTGTCGTTAATTTTTAATACCTTAATGGTGTCAGTGATAGGTAATCCTGTTGTACTATCGTACACACTCACTGCCGGATCGTAATAAAAATTAGTGGTGCCGTCGCTTGCAAAAGAATAACCTACTTGTTTATATGTAATGGTATACAAGCCAGCATTATAATCAAATCTCATGCCGTGCTTGGTGGCATTTGCGATCCAGGCCGTTTTGTTTCCAATGTCTGCTGGAAGAACATTCTTCCAGGTTTGATTTACTTGGTCGTACGTTAATCCAAAGTTTAATGTTGATTGAATCTGACTAGTAATAGTTGGTATCAACGACATTGGTAAATCATTCATATACGGAGGAATGATACTGTTCTTACCAGTACGGGTAGTGTCACTTAAAATAGCACCATCAGGAACTACAGTGGCAAATGTTATTTGGCTTGGTGTACTAAAGTTGTTATTAGGAACAACACTAGATACAGTTGCATATAGATTTAAACTATCTGCGCCCAACGCTGGTGTGCCAGCAACGTTTGCATGATGGCTATCAAAATAATAGTTAGGAACTGCGGTAAATTGCAAACTTGCACCAGGTGCAATATATTTTAAGTTGCCGGTGATACCCGACCCAACTTGTAATGTATTTCCAGTAATAACATTAGCAAGATATCCCCAGCTTGTTGATGTACTATATCCAGTTCTATGGAATACTACATTACCACCCAACGATGTACTTGTGTTATATCGAGGATATTTACTATAATAGTAATTACGCATCTCTGTACTATCTATTGCAGGAATAACTTGATTGTATATAGCCGAGTAAATATCGTTGCTGGTTAAGAAACTAAAACTACTACTGCTAGTCAATGTGTTAGCTGTTAGTATGCCATCATCACCAAAAATGTTTGTTGAGCTGTAGCTACCGGTTGGATCAATCGCATCAAGATATAAACTTACACCACTGCTTGTACGATTAATTGCCTTAATCTTTTGAATGCTTGTATAATTAGTTTTAGGAAAGATATTATAGTCTTCGCCTGTTACCATACGATTTTGTGTGTAGTACTGCTGTGGTGCAGAAGTTTTAATACTTGATAAGCTAGGTGCCGCGTTGGCATTAGTTACCGTATATTTTAAACTAGCAGTAACCGTTAGTGTCTCTAAGGTATTATTTTTACTAATGTAAGTAAATCCAATTTGCACAGATGCTAGATCGTCTGGGCTTATTGCAAATGTTGTACCGTTGCTGGTGCGGTAGTAAAATATAAACGATCCTTGGGGAATATTAGCAAAGGACCCGTCACCAAATACTAAATTTACTTGGTCATTGTTTAGTGTATTAATCTGATATAAATTCTTATCAGTTAAATTATTAAACACAACATTAGATCCTGGTAATGCCGGCACTGGTGTCCATTTAGTCTGTGGGCCACCATTAACATTCAAACTATATAACCATTGGTCTGAATTTGTAATGTGGTTTGTAGCAACTGATATAAAATTGTTTGGAATAGCATTAGTAATATCAAACTTAGTTGCACTTAGTGAACCTTGTTTAAAGAATGTAAAGAATCCAGTGTTATTACTTCCATTGCCATTGTTATCGTTGCGATAAAGGATGTTAAACTGACCAACTTTTGTTGGGTCGTCTTGATAAAGGTAGCTTTCGCCGACGCTTGTGGCACTTACAGCTTCAAAACTAGTCGGGGAACCTTGGACAGCAACTGAAAATCCAGCAACCGGCAAAGTATTAGGATTTAATGCAATACTGTATTCATCAGTTTGGATATTATTAATTTTTTGGCTGTTACCGGGTTTACCAATATTTTGGCTAGTGATTAAACTAGCGTTGATAATAGCAGTAAATTGTTCTAGCCAGTTATCATTTGTTAAATCATTCCAGTGTACTGTGGCATTCGACAAGTTAATGCCCGCACTATCAATTACATTTTCTGTTGTTTTAACTGAGTCAAATTTGAGTAATCCACTTGCCGCTGTTGTGCGACCAGGATTGTAACTTAGCATACGTGCTAATTTTAAAATACTGTCACGGCGCTGAGCTGTGTCAATAAAGTTTTCGCGAGCATTTAAATCTGTGCGGAAGGCAAGGCTCTGTCCCAAGAAAGCAATCATATCAATTAAAGCCAGATATTCGCTTGATTCTAGGAAGTCATTGAATGTTTCAGGATAGTAAACCTTGATGTAGTTGATCATACTGTTACGCAGAGTTTCAAAGTCGTAACTTGTGAAGTCTGCGTTAGTAAACGATTGGTACACCTTAGTCCAGTCCTGCTGGACTAATAAACTGGTTTGACGTGTGGTTTGTGCCATATTTTATTTGCCTATATTACCTATATCAAGTATTTATCAGGCGGGATAATATGGTCAGTTAATTCGGGGAATTAAGAAGTAGTTAGTGTTTGGCTGCTTTTGTCAAAGTTCAATGAAATCATTTCTGATTGATCGGTTGGAATATAAGATAATGTTAGCTGAACAAGTAATCCAGTGTCTTGTGCAGTAACAGCAATTTGACCGACACGTAATCGTGGGTCGTAACTAACAATTTTTATAATATCTTGAGTAATTATATCCTGTGTGCCTTCGTCTAGGGGCTCAAACAGCATATCCCATATAATAGTACCAAAGGTAGGTTGCATTAACTTCTGTCCTTTTTTTAGACTGAAGTAATTGAGTAAATCTTGTTTGGCCAGTTCGTAGTCAGTCAAAGTGTATTTCTTTGAGCTTGTACGTGTACTGAATCCGCGATATGTTATAGCCATATTGTATTTATCGACTTAAAATAGTGATAGCGTAACGTCCGCTATTGTAAGAGTCTGTGCCGTTGCCCACGCCCGAGTACCTCCAAGCATACGCACCAGTCCCTGATATTTGTGTCATGGTTGGCTTTGATCCGGTACCCAAGGTCCAGCCTGTATAAATCATGCCAGCAACAACATCGTTTGTGTCATTGACCTGTATGCTTTCGTTTGCCACTAACGCATTGTATAGGTCATATACCGCCCGATATGCTAGCTGTTCCTGTGCGGCATTGCTAGATAAAAATCCAGACAAACTTGTGATATTATACTCAATTGAACCTGATTGCCAACAATTGGCATAGTTTACACAATCTGTTCCGTAATGCTGGTTAGATCCTACAGCAAGAAATCCATAGATCTCTAATGCTTGTGTACTAAACTGATATCTTCCCAGTCGATTGTCTGCGCCCACCAGGGTGTAATCCCAGGCGCTTTTATCATATGCAATTTGAGCTATTAAGTTTTGAACTTCGGTATTAGATAATCTATCTATGCTGGATGTAGCCGGCATTGTTATCGGTGCATCTGCTCGACCCAGCCAGCTGACCGGCAATGGATTTGTTATCCCTTGTTTGGTTGCTTGCTGTGGTCCAATATTTTGTAACATATTATAAGAAGCTTGCTGCCGCCTGATAACCACCACTGTTTGCGGCCATCTGCGCTATGCCAGCGGCCATTTGTAACTTGCCGTTGCCCATTGCTGTACGATCCCACGGCTCATGTGTTGGAACAATAGCACAGGTTGAATCTACTTTTGTGGCTCCAGAAATCCATTGTTTACCAACAACTGATGTGTCAGGTAACTTGTTTGGTATTGGCGGAAGTTGAAACACTGGTGGTATCGGTGGTGTGGCCTTGGCGCAATTCAATGACAGCACCGATCCATCTATGGCCATTATGCCCATAGCGCCAATTGACATTGCGGCTCCTGCGCTTATGCTTGCGGCACCAACTGCGCTCATTTTTAATAAGCCGCCGGCGGCAACGCTTACTGCACCATATGCGCTTATATTAACTAGTCCATTGGCTTTGACTGACGTGGCCATCTGTGAACTGGTACTCAATGTACCCCATGAGTTGATACTGATACTTGGAATAATGCCCGCGGCCGCGATCAGCTTGTTTGGGCCAGCCACACTATTGATGTTTGGTATTGCATCTATTTTGATATGTGGCGCACACATAGTGATATTGGTGTCACTGTGCATGTTGATTGGGCCACTGCTACGCATATTAAATCCGCCACCGGCAAATACATTTATAGACCCGTTTGGACTAAACTCTAACCATTGGCTACCACTAGAACTACCAATATATAAAACTTGTTCAGTATCGTTCATTAATATCTGATGTCCAGCACTGGTACGCAATCTAATTAGTTGATCTGTTCCGTCCTTGTCGCCATCGTCCATAACAAAACTATGTCCAGCATTTCTAAAAAATACAACTTCATCGTTTCCGGGTGCTTGATCAGTTGGTGTAGCTTTACGCCCTGGTGTACTAATACCATAAACGTTACTTGGGGCTTCTCGCATACTACTTGAGCTAATAGCACCACGTACTTTATCTCTATCTAATCCTTGTCGAACATATGATGACATAGCACCAGGGTGTGTATACCTTGGGGTGTTAATTAGTCCGTCGGCATCAAATGCGCCTTCCGATGATATATTATATTCACTAACCGGGGCAATTGAGTCGCTTTTAATTATTTCGTCAAATGCGCCTATGCCAGTTGGCTTAGTATTTTCGCTTCCGCCAATGTTACGAGCAATGCCAGGCACCATATGATGACTTGGGCTATCGTAAATACAGGCAAACCAATAACCACGTTGCATATCACCAGCAACAAACGTAACTAATACTTTATTACCGATGTCTGGCGGACAAAACCACATACCATAACTTTGTCCTGAGGTTAATGCGCTATCTGGATTTGTTCCTGCGTCGGCGCCAAATGTAGTTCCGTAAAAAGGACTTGCATAACTTACAACAATTTGATTTGAATTGCCACCGGCTTCTGGGTTTTCAACTGTTCCGCCAAATTCTGGGATAGTAACGATTAGCTGTCCCATACGACTGCCTTCAACGTGTCCTTGGACGATTGCTTCGTATGGTCCTGGATCTACACTAGAGCCAGTTTTCTTACTGTCTGCTTTTGCAGTTTTACTCGGACCTCGATATCTTTCATTAGTTGCCATTATTGATTATTCCTTAAAAGTTTCCTGCGGTAAAGTCCATGCCGCCAGGTGTTGCCAACGGATTGTCCCTCCCAGTTACTATACTAGGTAATGTTTGCGGAACTACCGGAGTTACTATTACAGGTTTTGTAGGTGTTATAACCTTATTAGTTGTTTTGTTAGTCTCTGTTGATTCGCGCTGATTATCTTGGCTTGTGCTTGTTGCTGAAGACCCGTTGGTTACTGGCGCCGAACCTGCATTGTATTCTTGATTGTCAATGCGTACACAGTTAACAGTTTGTGTAAACGTGCCTTTTGAAAATACATTATTAATGGTTGTTGTTGTATACAATCCGCTAAACACTGAACTACTAGTACCGTTACGAGTCATTGGCGGAAATGTTAGGCCAGTATTTAAGTATTCGTTGTCGGCATCAACCGGAGTATTGATCTGTAGGCCAATTACCACTGGCATAATATCCATACGGATGTGGCCATATTTATTAGCAAACTCAGCCTGACTTAAAGTATGCCAGTTATTATAGTCACCTGACGTATTGGGACTTGGACTATATAACCAGTCGTCTTGTTTCATTAATGTAGGATCTCCTACAATGTCTAGCTTAATTACAAGCATGTCTGCGTCAGTTTTTTGTTGTTTAGACTTTAGCACATCCATACCTATGATAGATTTTGCCTGGCCTCTGAGTCCCTGCGATATACTCATGTCACTTATTATGGTTTCAATCCTAGTAGGTGCAATAACAGGAGTATTTTTTAACTGTGGTAATATTGAATTAATTAAAAAACTTGGAGTTAGTGCATATCCACTAGACGCCACATATTCTGCCTGATTCTGTTTCTTAGATTCTGCTGTAACTTGTCCGGCACCAACATTGTTAGCATACGCAATTACAGCAGTATAGTATGCCAGATTGAGAGTTATATCAAGTTTTAAAATATCAGTGTTTTGCCCAGTGAAGGTATAATTATACAGCTTAGTTACAAACCGCCTAGCATCCGAGAATTGACCTGGATCTATTGTATGCCGTCCGCCAAAGGTTGCATGTTGATGTATTCTATAAGTAAATGCGTAAGATAATTTGCCGCGGGCAATGTCTTTAGCGGCTGCACCAGTAGAGACACCGCCGCCGCCATCAGTACCTTGTATTAAACTTTGTACTGTGGTTTTATATGTGTTAACAATAGTACCTAGATTGGCATCTGGCTTTACTTGGTATATTCCAAGTTGGTCGTCGGTCCAAAACGAACATTGTGCAAATAATCTCTGTATAATGTCATTTATATCTTCGCCGGCAGTAAAGATAAATGGTGCTTTTCCAAGGGCCGCATCTTGAGAACTTGGAGTAACTTGACTTAACGGCATAGTCTTTGGGTTAGTTACTTTGCTTTCTTGTATATCTTTATCAATATCAAATTTTAATGTGCTTGCAAACTTTCTATGTCCTAGAGCAACTTCGGTAGCATAATATTTGTTATATTCTTTTGCTAGTTCGTCTAATACTTCTTTAAATGTTGCACCGGCAACATTTATCTGTCTCGGTAATTTACAATTAACCGATGAATATGCTTCAAACGATATAGGATTTGCTGTACATGCATATGAAGATCCTTCTACGCCGACCTTTACTTTCATACCAGATATTTTAATAGGATATCTTTTCATAAATTTGTCGGTTTCGCTTTTTGGAACTTGATTTCCTTGATCATCGTACCCAAAAAATTCAATTTGTAAAAGGAATGGTTGATCTATATAGTCAACACCTTTTTCTAGTCCGTACATTATTAGTACGTCTAACAAAGTTGATCCATACGGTTCTGTAATTTTAAACTTACACGATAAATTATTGGTCTGACCACGATCGGTTGCTGGTTGTATATGTGTTACTAGTTCTACATCACTTAGGTTATAATTTAATCCCCCTGTTCCCGGCAAGCGTTGTCGAGGGTACAGCCCCGAATCTTCGGCCAATACATAACTCTTAGTTAATTTGTATTCCATTGCGCCTTTAACGTCAGCTTCGCTGGCTAGGCCATTATAATCGTCGATATCAAGCCACCACAAACTCAATGCATAGGTGTACGATGCAAATTTATGTAGCGGGTTTGGTACTAATGCTGTTGGTATTGGTTTTTTTACACTCATTGATTAATACCCAATGGCTTGATTAACTACTGCCAGAGTTGGCACGTAGATTATTGTCCCAGATGTAAAACTTAATAAAGGATCTAATAAGATATCAGGATTGCGTACAGAAAATACCCACCATAATCCGCTATTTTTGTACATGTCATATGCTAATAGATCTGGACGAAGATTATATGCCGAATCAATTTGATATACTGCATCAGTTACATCAGCTGGTATTGTTTTTCCGGACCACACATCAAGAAATGGTCCCCACGTACTTGTGCCATGATATAGACTTGATTTACTATAAGACGCCGACATTATAGGAATCCTCCATTTTGTCCGCCCTTGGACGCATTTGCAGGCTGTTGTGTTGCACCAAATGCGCTTGATGGCATTCCTGCGCCTGACCTATTAACCAATGCTCCTGCTGAAAAATCAGCAAGACTAAAGCCTTGGCTTTGTGCGTATCTACTGTAAACTGGTTGCAGACTCAGTGTTACTGTACTAGTAGTTGGCATACGGGTGCTGTTTAATCTATAATTTTGAAATTGCGGATTATAACCTTTGTTGGTTGCGGCTGGCTCAGGAATATCTATGTAGTCGCATTCCGGTGGCATAGTGTGACTAAAACTTGTAACTACACAAGGTACATTAGGCAAATAGTATTGACCGTAGCCATTTAAATACACAATAGGAGGTGGGTTACCGGCCATCGGGTCTGCGCCAAAAAACATTTTTGTACAGGATCTGAAGAAATATATTACTGCCAATAGATATTGTCCTTCATTTACATTTTGTACTGTGAAGGTTGCATTAAGAGAAATTGCGGCAACTTCTGAGAAATTATAAGCATAGTGTTTATAATTACTGTGTGTTAATTCAACTGGTGTGTAACTTGCCGTATGAGTTACGGTTACTTGTGGGGTATAGGGAAATACAACACCTACACGCTTAGATCCGCCACTGGCAAAAATATTGCTGACTTGTCCTTGTATAGCACTGGTGCCGCCGCCTGTCTCTTTGATTAATGGACTTAATAAAATATTACTAGGATCATTGTAAAAGTAATTACTACCTGGTGCTAAACTAACTCTAACACGCCAATCGTTTGAGGCATTTGGGTAAATTAATACTGGACTTGGGCCTGTTGTTTTGTCGCTGTACTTAAACATATCAGCCACGTTTTGGCGGGTGCTTGCGGCACTCAGTCCAACAGACCCCAGTAGCCCGGAGGTTACTGCCGAGCCAATTTGGGCGCCAAAGCCGCCGGTTCCGCCGCTGGCTCCTGGTAGCACTGAATTTGGTAATACTGGCATAATTAGATCCTGTTTATACAGTATTTATTACCTTATATAAACGGCTAATATTATGTTACTTTTATAAAGAGGTTGACCTTTGAAACGTAAATATGTTAGTATGCACTAACTGTTAAGGAAACAACTAAATGGCACGTAATAACTATCTCAATAATAAAGATATTTTAAAAGAGATCCACAAAAGCAAAACATCGTATTGTTGTTTTGACGATATAGAAGATAATGCATACGACATGATTCTTCCAGATGTTGCTAAAATAAACAAAAAGAATATACTGCAAGCTCGTAAAGATCGCGCTGAACGGTTAGCTAAGTTAGCGCACGAAGCCGCTACAGCAGATGGTACAAAAGCCAAACTTGCTGAATTTGAAGTCAAACTCAAAGATGTTGCAGACACAGATATAGTGTTCCGGGTAATGACGTGGGAACATATCCCAATCGATGATGTTAAATCACGTAAAGCCGCTGTCAAAGCATATGAACTAGATGATGACGCCCCAGTTCGGTCAGAGTATGACGATGATGAACTAGACATTGCTGGCAATACCAAATACGTCAAATGTAACTTTCCCCCTTTCTTTCATTACAAGGTTTCCGATGCGGGCGAACCAATTATTGTGGGCAAGAGCCACTGGAAGGGTACACTTAAAAAGGGTGAGTTTAGCCGTGAACACGGAAAAATGACTCCTAAGTTGGCACACATGTTTATTAAATTGTGCGAACGTTACGCTACACGCAGTAACTGGCGTGGTTATACTTACAACGATGAAATGCGTAGTCAAGCACTACTTCAATTATCGCAAATTGGACTGCAATTTGATGAATTTAAATCACAAAACCCTTTTGCTTATTATACTGCCGCTATTACTAATAGTTTTACTCGAGTACTTAATATTGAGAAGCGTAATCAGAATCTGCGAGATGATATTTTAGAAATGAACAATCTAAGCCCAAGTTACACACGCCAGGGAATGAAAATTAGTTCAGGCAGTGACGGTGGTGGCTACGACGATTGAGCAAATCGATCTTGCAATTATCAAAATAAACCTGTATAGTATTAGCTATGACTAATCTATTCCGTAAGGCCGCGATCTTCACTGACATTCACTTTGGATTAAAATCAAACAGCCAAACGCACAACGATGACTGTTTGAATTTTGTTAAATGGGCAACTGCCAAAGCTCGAGAAGAAGGATGCGATACTGCCATGTTCTTGGGCGATTGGCACAATAATCGTGCATCGATCAATATTCTTACACTTCAATACAGCTTGCAAGCACTGGAGCATTTAAATGATAATTTTGAAACCGTATTCTTTATTCCTGGTAATCATGATTTGTATTATCGGGATAAAAGAGATGTACAGAGCGTGGAATGGGCAAAGCATCTCAAGAACATCCATATTTGCAACGATTGGACTACTATCGGTGATGTCACTATTGCCCCTTGGCTGGTAGGTGATGACTTCAAGAAGTTAAAGAAATTAAAAGGTAAATATTTGTTTGGGCACTTTGAATTGCCCGGGTACTTGATGAATGCCATGGTTGCTATGCCGGACCACGGTGAAGTAGATCCTAAAAACGATATGAAAGGATTTGAACATGTGTTCTCTGGCCACTTTCATAAACGTCAAACTAAAGGTAATATCACTTACCTAGGTAATTGTTTCCCACACAACTATGCAGACGCCGGCGACGATGATCGTGGCTTAATGATCCTAGAATGGGATAAAGAACCTGTATATCATGCTTGGCCCGATCAACCTATGTATCGTGTGTTCCAACTAAGTGATGTACTCAAACACACAGAAGTTATGCTTCGACCCAATATGCATGTTCGAGTTAATTTAGACATTGATATCAGTTACGAAGAAGCTACCTTTATCAAAGAAACATTCATTGAAACATATAAGTTACGTGAAATTACAATTATTCCAGCTAAGGTAACTGATTTAACTGATTATGAAATACAAGGTAACATAGAATTTGAATCTGTAGATCAAATTGTGTACAGCCAGTTGAGCACAATCGACAGTGAACAGTTTAACAAGAACTTATTGCTAGACATCTATAGAAACCTCTAAGGGTTTTATGTACAAGTTTGAGGATTTACGCAGGCTAGAAATCGAGCCAACAAACACATGTCAGGCTCGATGTCCTCAATGTTTACGCACCCCTGCAGATGGTAGTGTTAACCGTACACTCAAAGACGAATTAAGTTTAGCGGTGATTAAACAACAAATTCCAGTAGAGTTTTGGCAACAATTAACCAGTATCAACTTCCAAGGTAGTACAGGCGATGCATTAGCATACCCCGATCTTGTAGAATTAATACACTACATGAAACAGCACACGCAAGCACAGTTTAGTATACACACAAACGGCGGACTCGGATCACGTACAACATGGCAAGGGTTAGCAGACGTACTAGATGCCAACGACAAAGTCATATTTGGCATTGACGGATTAGCTGACACTAATCATTTATACCGTGTGGCTGTAGACTTTGCTACTGTAGTTAAAAATGCAACAACATTTATTACAGCAGGTGGTACCGCACATTGGCAATATATCACTTTTAAACATAACCAACATCAAGTTGCCGAAGCCGAACAACTAAGCAAAGATTTGGGCTTTAAGAGTTTTTACCTGCGTACTTCTGGCAGATTCACTAATGCCAACTACCAAGACGTTTATGCCAACGGTCGAGTTACACATCGCATTGAGCCCAGCGACATTTCATTTGAGCAACCTATACACTTTGAACATAGACTTAAAAGTGATATTAAAACAGCTAAAATTTCTTGCGAAGCTATTCATACTAAATGGGTTGCTATCTACGCAGACGGCACAGTATGGCCCTGCTGCCATTTGATGGGCTGGCACCAAACACACACTCATAACATTTCTAAATTAATTAATCGTAAGCTAGATGATGTTATAGAAGATTACACAAACATAAGTTTGCACACGCATACCTTAAACGAAATTATTAATAGCCCGGTGTTTCAAACAAATTACCCCACTAGTTTTGATAGCGCACAGCCTATTCCGGTATGCGTAAGTCACTGTAGAAAACAATGAACGTAAAAGAATTAAAAGCCAAATTAGAAAAAGACTACACCTTATTGGTGTTTGCTGACTTTGCAGAAGTTAGCCATACGCCAACAGCCGCTTATAAGTTATTAGAAAGTATACGCAAGGATACGTTTGCTGACCGTGAGCGTATTGTGTTTTACGGCAACTATCCAGATATAGAATTAGTTAACCACGTGGCTAAAGCTAGAGAGTTATTAGATATCGGTGAGTTCTTTTGTATTTGGCAAAATGAAATAACAGATGCACTAGCACCAGGTACTGGATATCGACTTGCTGATACTGTGTGTCCGTTGCTGTGGAGTCATTTAGAAATCAGGCACACCGGCGACGTGTACCCGTGCTGTGTTAATACTGTACCTGTTGGCAACGTAAACGAAAGTTCATTGGTTGAAATATTTAACAATGATAAAATGGATTTGTTACGTAAACAAATGTCTACCGGCGGACGTCCGGACAGTTGTGACCATTGTTGGCGTTTAGAAAAACAAGGGTTGTCAAGCAATCGTCAATGGCACATGGGCAAGAATGCTCAGGATTTTAATTCACGATGGTACGATGATGTACAAATTCGCAGTTTGGATCTAAAGCCCAGCAACACCTGTAACTTCAAATGCCGTACTTGTAATCCCAGTAACAGCTCATTGATTGCGGCCGAAGTTAAACAATTTAGTTCTGCGTCTATAGCTGTCAACATTGCTGCCAATCGATGGAACGGGTATAGAGAATATACCTGGAAAGAATTGGATAATATCTTGCCCACCATAGAAAATTTAGACTTTTTTGGCGGAGAACCGTTTTTATTAAAAGAACTACGAACTTTTATACAAACAGCCGTTGATACAGATCATTGCAAACACATACGGTTACACTTTAATACCAATGGTAGTATATTTCCAAACGACATAATTGATAACATACAAAAGTTCAAAGAAGTTGATATAGCAGTAAGTATAGATGACATTGGATCCAGATTTGAGTTGACTCGCGGAGGCGCATGGTCTAATGTTGAGGCCAACTTACTCCAATTTAAAGAGTTAGAATCAGAGAACTTTAAAGTTTACATCTTTCCAACAGTTAACATCCAAAATGTATTGTACCTAGATGAACTACTTGGCTGGGCCAAACAAAATCAACTAGTATACAAATTTAATTTTCTTGAGTTTCCACGGTATTATAATATCAATTCAATGACTGACCGAGCACGTGAATTAGTTATTAACAAATACCAGGATTCGTCTAATCTACAACTACAAGCCCTGGCCAATCGTGTTAAAAACTCTGCTGGCAGTGACGGCAAGATGTTTGTCAAAAAAATGAAATGGTTTGACTATATTCGAAATCAAAACTTTGGCAGTACTCACAACGAAATTGCCCAAGCCATGGGTTACGACTTGCTTTCTCCATGACACTTGTAGTATAATAATAATCTATGTTCAAAATTAAAACTTTAACCGTTAAGAATTTTATGAGTGTGGGTAACTCTACACAAGCAGTAAACTTTGATCGTCAAGACTTAACATTGGTACTAGGCGAAAACTTGGACCTCGGAGGAGACGATTCGGGTGCCAGGAACGGAACAGGTAAGACCACAATTATTAATGCGTTAAGCTATGCCATGTACGGCAATGCTCTTACTAACATTAAGAAAGATAACTTAATCAACAAGACTAACCAAAAGAACATGATGGTCACAATTGATTTTGAAAAAGACAGTATCAACTACCGCATTGAACGTGGACGTAAGCCCAACACAATGAAGTTCTTTGTTGGTGATACAGAAAAAGAAATTACTGATGATGCCCAAGGAGACAGTCGCGAAACACAAGCAGAGATAGAACGTATGCTAGGCATGAGCCACGACATGTTCAAGCATATTGTTGCGCTCAATACTTATACAGAACCGTTTTTAGCACTTAAAGCAAATGAACAGCGTACTATCATTGAACAATTATTGGGCATTACACTATTGAGTGAAAAAGCCGATAACTTAAAAGAACAGAACAAAGCAACTAAAGATGCGATACAACAAGAAGAATTTCGCATTAAGGCTGTAACTGATGCTAACGTTCGTATACAAGAGCAAATCGATTCATTGAAGCGTAGACAAACTTTATGGAGCACTAAACATGCAGAAGAAATACAGAAACTACAAACGGCGATCGAAGAGCTACAGAGAATTGACATTGCGGCCGAAATTCAAGCACACTCGGCGTTTAAGACTTGGGATCAAACCCGAAAGGACATCAACGAACTATCGTCGGCGATTACGAGATCCAAGATGGATCTTGGTCGAGAAGAAAAGGCTATTGCCAAAACATCAGCTGAACTTGTTTCGCTGGAAAATCATACGTGTCATACCTGCGGGCAGGAATTCCATGACACGAAGCACCAACAAGTACTGGGACAGAAGCAGAAAGACTTATCAACAGCAGAAGAGAATCAGAGAACCCATGCTACCATGTTGGCTGAACTACAATCAGCTCACGATGGGTTGGGCAAACTAGGTCCGAGACCCGAAACATTTTATGACAAAGAAGCCGATGCTATCCATCACCAAGCTAGTGTAGATAATTTAATTACTCAGCTTACATCTAAATTAGATGATACTGACCCTTATGCAGAACAAATTGTTGAAATGCAATCTACAGCAGTGGAAGAAGTTACGTACGATGTAATAAATGAGCTTACCAATATCAAGGAACATCAAGAGTTCTTGTTAAAACTGTTAACCAACAAAGATAGCTTTATCCGCAAACGTATCATTGATCAAAACCTAAGTTACTTAAACGCACGATTGGGACAGTACTTAGATCGCATCGGTTTGCCACATACTATTAAGTTTAACAACGATTTAACTACAAGCATCACAGAGTTAGGCAGAGATTTAGACTTTGACAACTTGAGTCGCGGTGAACGTAATCGTTTAATCTTGTCACTGAGTTGGGCATTCCGTGATGTATGGGAAAGTTTGTATCAACCAATTAACTTGTTGTTCATCGACGAGCTAGTAGATTCGGGAATGGATAGTAGCGGCGTTGAAAACTCACTGGCTATCCTTAAGAAGATGTCTAGGGAAAGTAACAAGAGTATTTGGTTAGTATCACACAAAGACGAACTTAGTGGGCGTGTAAACAATACGCTACACGTAGTTAAAGAAAATGGATTTACAAGTTACAACACCGACATCGAAATTACTTAATCACAATCGCATACACATTGAGATTAGCAGTAAGTGTACATTAAAATGTCCGCGATGTCCCCGTACGGAATTAAAACCCGAGCTAGTAAACAGAGAAATTAGTCTACCAGAGTTTCAGCGGGCATTTACTGCCGACTTGTTAAAAGAAGTACACGAAATAGTATTTTGCGGCGACATTGGCGACCCAATATATGCACGAGACTTTTTAGAAATTGTACGTTACATTAAGACATCTAGATTTAATACCAGTTTGGTTATTGTTACCAACGGTAGCTATAAGTCTGAACTGTGGTGGACCGAATTAGGATCACTGCTAGGTCGTAATGACAAAGTTACGTTTAGTGTTGATGGGTGGAATCAAGAATCAAACGAGCGGTACAGAGTAAACAGTGATTTTAAAAGTATTATTGCAGGTGCAAAAGCATTACGGGCGGCAAGTGCCTGTTCAATGAACTGGTCTGCAATTTATTTTAATTTTAACGAAGATAAAATGCCTTGGATACAGGATTTAGCACAAGATTTAGGATTTGATACATTTGAAGCTGTGCTTAGTTCAAAGTTTGACGGTATGTATTTGATAAATGGCATTGACCCATTGAAACCAATACGTGGGTACGTTGCTAAAAGTAGCAAGTACGAAGTTCATACAGTTAGTTTAACCAATCATATTCCCATTGTGTTTCATAATACACGTGAACGACATCCGTGGGCTCGTTGTGCCAACGGCACTAAAGAAATGTTTATTAATGTTGATGGATTAGTATTTCCGTGTCCTTGGTTTAATAGTGGCTACATGGAAAACGACTTTGTAGACAAGTATCGCGACCAGTTAAGTATTAAAAATCGTACACTTAAAGAAATACTAGATGATCCTTTGTGGAATGAGATGTACACCAGGTTTGAAATTGCTCCATTGCCTATTTGCTTATTGAAATGTAAAAATGCCCAATAAAGATATATTCTGCAACATTCCGTGGTACGAGCTACATATCAATCATGATGGTAGTTACGATCTGTGCGGCTGTATGAGCGAGCTTATTACACAAACAGATCAGGGCAAAGAGTGGAACATCTTTAATTACCCTGTAGAGGAATACTGGCAAAGCCGTCGTTTACGTGACGAACGATTAAGTAAGTTAGGTGACGTGCCTAATCCTGCTTGTGGTGTTTGCCAACATCAAGATCAATTAGGTAGTCATAGCAAACGTATTAAAGAAAACTTAAAGAGTGTATTGTTTTACGATCGAAACTTTTATAAGAGTTTTGAACAAAGCCCACACAAGGCCGCATTTGATTACAGCCTCGACAATGACGGCGCTACTGTTACTCGACCTGTTAGTTACCATTTGAGCTTGGGCAATGAATGTGACTTAGCCTGTGTGATGTGCAGTCCTAACAGTAGCTACAAACTTGCCAACGACTATAAAGCATTGGGGTGGATTACGGATTCACGCAGATTAAATTGGACAGATGATCCTGTAATATGGAATAACTTCTGTCAAACACTACTTGCTACTGATTTAGTCAGCCTACATATTATCGGCGGCGAACCTACTATAAACAAGCGATTTACACAACTAATTGACTTGTTTGTTGCCAATAACCGCACCGACTTTAGCTTTAGTTTTACTACTAACTGTATGCACAATATAGATCACTTGTGGGATAAATTAAGTAAATTTAAACGAGTTGAAATTGGTATGAGTGTAGAAAGTATAAACTTTTCCAATGACTATGTTCGATATGGTGGCAGTATTGATACTATATTAAGCAATATAAAACATTTTAAAGCCACTGCACCAAAAAATGTAGCGTTTGTTGTGCGTACTGTGCCTACGTTGCTGACCATTAATTACTATAGTCAGTTAATTGATTGGTGTTTAGACAATGATTTTTTAATAGACAGTTATTTTGCAACAGATCCAAAATGGCAACAGATTAGATTGTTGCCCGATTCTATAAAGATGCAGTTACAAACAGAATTTCAAATTCAACTTGATAATTATGTATCGCTAAGTGCGTGTCGTATAACAGGATTGACTAATTTTAGAAATCAGGCACACGTAATAGAAAATTTAATATCTGAAATACGTGCCGCCATTGCTAGTTTAGCATTAGGCAATCAAGACCCAGACCTTATAGCCGAGAGTGTGTTAAAATTCAAGCAACTAGACACTATGCGTAACAACAACGTAGTTAAGAATTTTCCAATGCTACAAACTTATTTTGAATCAAATGGTTACTAATTTACAATTTGCTATAACACTAAAACCTGTTGGGTATGAAAATACTTGGCCCGAGTTTTATCTTAAAATAGATGAAGAATTACAAGACGTAGGTGTGTTAACCGAAGAACGGGCGTATAATTTTGATGTTGAGCTAGAGGATGGCGCACATTGTATTACTGTTGGGTTTACTAACAAAGAAGATGCCGACACTATAGCCATAGACAATGAAATTATTGCCGACAAAGCTATTATAGTTGAGAACATTACAATAGAGGGATACGAGTTTAAAGATTTTTTGTACAGGGGTGTTTACTATCCCGCAGGTAGGTGGCATTCGAACAGCAATTATTTAAGTTGGAACGGCGAGTGGAAGTTAGAGTTTACTACTCCAATTTTTACTTGGTTACATCAAACACAGCATTTGGGTTGGATTTACGAGAAAAATTTGTGATATTGTGTAATTGTCATAATTACTATGCATGTCATGGATTTACGAAAATACTCAAGTAGAAACTTTACCCGAAGATTGTGTTGGTTTTGTTTATTTGATCACAAATAACCTAACCGGCAGGAAGTATATTGGCAAAAAATTAGCAAAATTTAGTAAAACCACCTATAAAATGGTTAAACTAAAAAATGGTAACAAGAAGCGTAAAAAAATTCGAGGTAAAACAGATTCAGATTGGCAAACATATTATGGCTCTAGCCCAGAACTAACAAAAGATGTGTTAGAATTGGGCGTTGAAAACTTTAGCAGAGAAGTACTCTTTTATTGTAAATCAAAATCAGAATGTAGTTATATTGAAGCGAGAGAACAATTTGCTCGCAGAGTATTAGAAAGTAACGATTATTATAACGGACACATACAAGTTCGTGTACATGGCTCACACATTATCAACAAGATATAGTTCTTCAGACAACAAGTCTAATTAGTAAAATCACCCAAACAGTATTGGCTCGCACAGGCTTAAAAACGTGTGCTCACGACAACTCGATAATAAGAGGGACGGAAGTCTTGCCGCTGTAGCAAGCACTCAATCACTATCCTTAACAGGACGAAGATCGCCAATTGCCGCGGTTTGATTGTTTGAAGAACTAGATATGGCTAAAAAGATGTACTAGCGATAGTACAGGTTTAATATATATGTTAGCGTATGTGTATTAAGCTGCCGTTGTGTAAGACAGAATGAGTAGGTACCGGACAACCGCCTGCGAAATTGATTATACTTAATTATAGTAGATTATAGTTAATTATAGACAATTATAGTTCTAACGCTAAGTGACTGTGCTACTCGGATAATGCAGATCTTAACTTTGCCCTGTGCGGGCAAAGTGTGACCAATTAATCTGGATAATACTAAAAAACAACAATACTTCTAAATAAATGTTCTAAGAAGAAAAGTATCTATGAGCTTTAGCGAAATAGATAGACTTACGCAGTAAGTCTTAAATGAAACAACACACAATTAGAAGAATGGTAAACCCGACTTCTCAGTTGTTTCTAGATTAGTTTTAATAATATCGTTGATAATTTCTCTGTCTGAAGATGATAACATCATGGCATCATTATAAGAAATACTGCCTCGCATATACCAACAGGTTGATAAGAGATCTTTTTTTATGGCTTTTGCATCTTTGTCAAGTCGACTTAACTCCTCAACAATCTCATCGTTAGATAATGACAAAAGCCTTAGCCGAAAAAATTTGTCTGTTCAAAAACAAACGGTGTTACAAAATCTTTGCCACATTCTTCATTAGAGCATACCATATTAATATTGGCGTACGATGCATTTTCAGTTTTAATTTTCTCTAGTGCGGTTTTGACCGCCTCCCAAACAGATCTATCGCAGTTGTTTAAAAATTCTGTAATAAACTCTACATTTTCTACTACAATGCCGTCACTAGTTTTAATTGACCCAATACTTTTACTAATTTGATTAAGTCCAGTTTCAATTAATTTTCTAAACATCTCTTCAAATTTTGCTGTTTTTTCATCGTCGGGCATATCAGTGTCACGTACCAAGTTCATAATACGTTGTTCTTCAAAATTAAGTAAACCATTTTTATTATATTCTTCATAACTTTGTGGCTTCAACGAAATTTCTAAATCAGCTATTTTAATTGGAGTGTCCCAATTGCCTATTCCAATTTTATCAATCATGACTGATAAATCAAGTCCTCGCTCGTTTTTAGTATTGCACACCGGGCATAAGCACGTAAAGTCTAATTCGTTCCCATAACTAGCAAGTCTGATTGCAATTAATAGTTTGTCTAAATCAACCAACGGCATTTTCCACGCATTTTTAATACTTGGGCAACAACTTTCAATTACAGATGCAGTACTAGAACCATTCATTAATGCATCTGGTGTTTTCATTGTAATTTCGTCACGGGCAGTCATTGCGTAAACTGGAATTTCTCCAGTAACTGGCAATTCTATACTTCCATCTGACCACCAACGCCCTTGACTTGGTAATCGTACGTACAAAATCGGCTGTCTAAAATGCTTTGTTAACGGGTTATTAGATAAACTGTCCATATAATAGAACTCCATAAATAGTTGATATATGTGTACTTATCACAGTAATTAACGGTGAAAATAAAATATGGACATTGATCCAAAAGTAGAAGAAGCACTCAAACGTCTGGGAATAGAGTTACCAGGAGTAGCCGATGGACTGGGTAAAATGCGCGATTCTACCGATGCGGTTGTGAAATCTGCAACACGTCAAGCTATAGAACAAGCTCGTGCTCATAGACAATTAACTGATTCAATTGCAAAAGAATTGCGGGCGCAAGGTGTAGCAATAGATCAAGCCAAAGAAATGGCTCGGGTTACTGCGGATCAGATTAAAGTTGAAGAAGCCGCATCTGAATCTGCAATTAAAAATCAAAAGATAGACGACGAGTTAGCTAAAAAACGCGAAGCAGGTGTTAAAAAGTTACTACAGAATTTACAAGGATTAACTACTCAATCGTTATCTGCTATATCTTCTTTTGCTACTAGTGATAAAGCATTTACCGGAGTTGTCCCGACATTAGAGTTAATGGGTAATGTTGTTAAGACTGTTGCAGATGCAATGGGATTGATGCTCAGTGGTATTTCTATTTTTGGATTTAGCTTAGGAAAAGCATCAGAAGGTTTAGCTAAATTTGTTGGGATCGCCGCAGATATAACAGTTCAAGTTGGTAGAATGCAACTTGAAATGAGCCAGGCATATCTTGACAGTTATAATCAAATAAGCGCCGTTGGTTTAACACTTGGTGGACAACTTAGTGAGTTATCAACAAGTTCAAAAGAAGCTGGTATGTGGATTAACCAGTACGCAGGATTTGTTAAAAATAATATAGAAGCATTGGGAACAATGGGCGGAACTGTCCAGCAGTCAGCTGAGCGAATTGGTAAACTTAGTGCCTCGGCTCTTAAGGCCAATGACAAATTACTAGTACTATATGGTGGGTATGACAAAGCCGCCGGCGCATTAGCAGGATGGGCAAAACAAGTAGCGGCAGCAGGAACAGATGCGGCTACAACACAAGCATACTTGACAAAAAATTCAACCGCATACTTGACTAACTTAAAGGCCTTGCAGGAATTGACAGGCCTAAGTGTTGAGCAGGCACAGAAAGAACAAGAAGAAGCACAAAAAGATATTGCGTTTAGATTAAAGATTAGAGATCTTCAAATTGAGGATGCAAGGAACGGCACAAATAAAGCACAGGCAGTATTAGACAATGAATTAATAATGCGTAGGACGTACGGCGCACAAGCCGCTGATTTATATAAAGAACGAATTGCTAACGACGGGCGAGTTATTTCTCAATCGGGATTAGTTTATCAATCATTCTTTAGAGTTCAGTCTGACATAGTTAATAAAGTTATTGAAACAACTGGTCTAGAAACTGCCGCCAGATTAAGAGCTATATCGGACATTACTGCAAATGGACGAGCTCTAATAGATGCTCAAACTGCTAATCAAAGAAACATAATAAAAATTGGCACTTACCAGGGCGAAGAAATAACAAAAGCTATTGTAAATGGAGTACGAGAGTCGTTAGATACAGCAGGTAAACAAGCTGAACTTCCAAAAGCCGTTGCTAGTGTACTTGAAAATTTAAAGAAGCCATTGGATCAAGCTGGGCAAGATTTAGCCTTATTATTGACGAAGCAAACAAAATCACATCAAGATATGGATGATATAACTGCAAAAAATATAGCAGACGTTGCAAAAATGGCAACAGCACTAACTGGTCTAACTGCATTATTAATAGCGCAGTTTGGCGGCAGTTCAAGATTAACTGGCGCAATTACTACTACCGTTGAATCGTTATTGGATTTAAAACGTAGAATTGATGGAACGTCAACAGGCAATACAAAAGATAAAGGGTACGATTGGGGCAAAGTTGGTTCTGAAGCCGTAACTGTTGGGACTATAGGTGCGACAGTCATGGGCGCATCGGCATTGGCTGGAGGTATTACTGCCCCGGCAGCATTACCAATCGCCGCGGCAGGCGGAATTGGTGGCAGCATTATTGGTGGCGGAACGGAACTATTCCGCCAATGGTATAATAAGACATTCGGTAGTGGTGATACCGGATCGGCAGATGTTGGCAAATTATTAAAGTTCCAAGGCGGCAAAACAGGCGATGCTTTACACTATGCTGGCATGAACCCAGATGCAAGAGCCGCATTTGAAAAAATGATAGCAGAACATGGTCAGCCAGTTAAAATTACTTCATCGTATCGTAGTCCTGAAGAGCAAGCGGCATTTTATGCGGCCTGGTTAAAAGCTGGTGGCGGCCCTGGTAATCCTACAGTAACAACCCCAGAGTTTGGATCCCTTACAACTCCTACCCCGCCAGGCCGACCCGACCCACACGGACAGGGATTTGCGTTAGACCTGGACCGAAGTGATTATGAAAAATTAAAAACAAGCGGATTATTGGCCAAATTTGGATTTAGAGACGTTGCTGGCGATCCCGGGCATATACAAAAAATGGCCAAAGGTGGTATTACCGATGGAGTGAGCATTGCTGGAGAAGAAGGTCCAGAAGCAGTTATTCCGCTACCAGATGGTCGTACTATACCAATTAAAATGGATACAGGTAAACTAATTGAAAAACTTGATGAGTTATTAACGGTGATGATAGATAACAGAGATTATTCGGAAAAGATTAGTAGGTCAGTTGCCTAACTAGCTATAAATATAGCATAACAGAGAATATTATATGGCCGGTTGGAAAAAATACTTTAAAACCAGTAACTTACCTAGTAACATCAGCCCCTTGGGTGGCGGACGCATTGCTGACCCAGGCATGCGTAACTATCAAAGTCAATTACCTGAAGTTTATATTGGACATCCAAATCGCGTTGAGCGATATAACCAGTATGAACAAATGGACATGGACAGCGAAGTCAATGCGGCACTAGATATTCTTGCTGAGTTTATGACTCAAAAGAATGAAGAGAACCATACATCGTTTACCTTAAAGTTTAAAGAAACTCCCAGTGACAACGAAGTCAAGATCTTAAAAGAACAGCTACAACAATGGGTAGCCTTGAACGAATTAAACAAACGTTCATTTAAAATTGTACGTAATACATTAAAGTACGGAGATCAAGTATTCATCCGTGATCCAGAAAACTTTAAACTGATGTGGACAGAAATGTCCAAAGTTACCAAAGTTATTGTCAACGAAGGTGAAGGCAAAAAGCCTGAGCAGTATTTGATCAAAGACTTAAACCCTAACTTTCAAAACTTAACAGCTACAGCAGTAGCAACAACAGACACCTATACCAACCATCCACAAACTGGCGGCCCGAGCGGTGCTTATGTGCAACCACAAACACCATTTGGTGGTGGAAGTCGTTTTAGTCATGCCAAAAACGAAGCTCCTATCAACGCAGAACACATTGTTCATGTGAGTTTAACTGAAGGCCTAGACGTATTTTGGCCGTTTGGTAATAGTGTATTAGAAAACATCTTTAAAGTATTCAAGCAAAAAGAATTGTTAGAAGATTCAATTATTATCTATCGTGTACAACGTGCTCCAGAGCGCCGTATTTTCAAAATTGACGTGGGCAACATGCCAAGTCATATGGCCATGGCATTTGTTGAACGTATTAAAAACGAAATTCATCAACGTCGTATTCCTACGCAAAGCGGAACAGGTAGCAATGCCAACATGATGGATGCCACATACAATCCATTAAGTACAAACGAAGACTATTTCTTCCCAACCACAGCAGACGGTCGTGGCAGTAGTGTTGATGTACTACCTGGCGGTGCTAACCTAGGTGAAATTACAGACTTGCGATTCTTTACCAACAAGTTATTCCGTGGTTTGCGTATTCCTAGTAGCTATTTGCCAACTACAGCTGAAGATGGTACAGCGGCCTATACAGATGGTCGTGTAGGTACAGCACTTATACAAGAATGGCGCTTTAACCAGTATTGCTTGCGTTTACAATCAATGATTGCTGACCGATTGGATGCAGAGTTCAAGCTGTTTATGCGTTGGAGAGGCTTTAACATTGATGGATCCTTGTTTGATCTACAGTTTAATCCGCCACAAAACTTTGCACAGTATCGTCAAGCAGACATAGATAGTGCTAGAATTGCTACATTTACACAGCTAGAAGCATACCCTTACCTAAGCAAACGCTGGTTAATGAAGCGTTATTTAGGCATGACTGAACAAGAAATTGCAGAAAACGAAATGGCCTGGGCAGAAGAAAAAGGTGATGTAGAAACAGCACCAGTTGATGCACCAGGACTTCGTAGCGTTGGTGTAAGTCCGGGTGGCATTCAAAGTGACATTGAAGGACTAGGCCCAGAAGGCGGCGATGCCAGCGGAGGTGAAGACCTAAGCGGCGCCCCAGGCGCAGATGGTCCTGCAGGGGTTGGTGTACCAGCACCAGCACTTTAATATTAAAAAGGGTAAATAGTAATACTATGTTTATTTTAGAACTATTCGACCCTGCGCCTGCAGGCTATCACAATGAAAAAGATGATCAAAGTGTGAGCAAAATGTCTGATAGTCGCAAGACTAGACTTACATTAGCACACCTAAATCAACTTCGTCAAAGTCATGATGTGCGTAAAGTAGAACACGAAAAGAAACTAGAACAAGTAGCAAAACAATATGCAGTATCGGCTGAATCGGCCGGACCAGTATAAAATACCATATTTTTTGGTATATCTCCGACAACCCAGTCAAAAACAGCCCATTTAACCCTTAATATATGTAGTTTTGTGTAAATAACATTACAAAGCCACTTATTAAGGAGTTCTTATGAACAAGTTTGAAAAATTAATTGAATACATCATTAATGATGAAGATCAAAAAGCTCGTGAATTATTTCACGATATTGTAGTAGAAAAATCCCGCGACATTTACGAATCTATCATGGACGAAGAGAACATGGAAGAACGTGTACACGGCGACCAAGTTGGTGAAATGGTTGACGAAATTAGCCACGAAGAATCTGTGGGCGAAGACGAAGAAACAAACAGCGACGAATTTACTCTTGATGGCGATGACGATCAAGATGGCAACCCCGACGGTGCGTTCCCAGCTGATGATAACACTGATGATGCTAGTAACCCAACAGAAGACAACATTGATGATAAAGTAATGAACATTGATGCCAAGTTGGACGAGCTATTGGCCAAGTTTGATGAAATCATGGGCGATACTGGTTCAGAACAAGAACCAATGGGTGCCGAAGAGCCAGGAATGGACCATGCAGAACCAGAAATGCCTGCTGAAGACACAATGATGGAAGGCGAACAACCAGAGTGGTTAAAAGCCAACAAAGGTAAAAAAGGTTCATCGGCTGAAGATGACGAAGAAGATGACGAAGAAGATGACAAGCCTAAAAAAGATGCTAAAACTGAAGGCAAAAAATCTACAAGCGAATTAATGCGTGAGTATGTTGATAAAATTCAAGATATGAATTTATCAGGCGCTTCCGAAGGTGATGCAGTTGGGTCATCTGGTAAAAAAACTAGTGTAAACAACAAGTCTATCACTGGTCCAGGCGCAGATTTTGGTGGTACAGCCAATATGGCCAAAGGTGGAACACAGAACCAAGATGGTACAAGTGCTCCTAGCTCACCAAAACCAGAACAAATTAAATCAGGCAACGTAAACACACCTGGCGGCAACGCTGGTAAGTCTGGCTTCAAAACTAAAGAAGGTGAATATAGCACCGAACACGGTAAAGAAGGCCAAACAACTAGTGGTACCGTTCCTGTAGCTAAGAAATCTGTACAAGTACAGAATACTGGCAAAAAGTAATTAGGAAACGATAATGGCTTTGTACCTAAAAGAGAACTTATCCTTTGACCGGGCAGGCATTGTAGTTGAATCTACAGAGTCTGCAGACGGAAAGAAAAAAGATCTCTATATGAAGGGGGTATTCATCGAAGGAGGCGTCAAAAACGCTAACGAACGTGTATACCCTGTTCACGAAATTGAAAAAGCTGTTTCAACTATTAATAACCAAATCAAAGAGGGCTACTCCGTCCTAGGCGAAGTAGATCACCCAGACGACTTAAAAATTAACTTAGACCGAGTTAGCCATATGATCACAGAAATGTGGATGGATGGCCCAGCTGGTTTTGGTAAATTAAAGATTTTACCTACTGCTATGGGACAACTAGTAGAAGCCATGATTACATCAGGTGTTAAGCTAGGCGTTAGTTCTCGTGGATCCGGGCAGGTAAATGAAAGTAGTGGACACGTTAGTGATTATGAGATCATTACCGTAGACATCGTAGCGCAACCCAGTGCTCCTCATGCATATCCTAAAGCAATTTATGAAGGTCTGATGAACTACCGAGGCGGCGAACAAGTATTTGGTCTAGCACGTGAAGCTAGCCAAGATCAAAAAGTACAGAAGTACCTGAAAGAAGCCGTTAAAGGCTTTATCAAAGATTTAAAACTATAGGAGAAATATCCAATGTTAGATGCTATCAAACCATTGTTGGATAACGGAATTATTAACGAAGCAACTCGTCAAGAAATTTCTGAAGCTTGGGAAGCTCGTATTACCGAAGCCAAAGAACAAGTTCGTGCCGAACTACGTGAAGAATTTAGTCAACGTTATCAACATGACAAGCAAGTTATGGTTGAAGCTCTAGACAAAATGGTAACTGAGTCTCTCACTGCTGAACTACAAGAGTTCGCAGACGAAAAACAACAATTGGCGGAAGACCGTGTTGCATTTAAACGCACAATGGTCGAAAGCGCAGGTAAGTTCAACAATTTCATGGTTAGCAAACTAGCTGAAGAAATCAAAGAACTACGTGCAGATCGTAAACAGTACGAGAATGCCATTGGCAAACTTGAGCAATTTACAATCCGTGCTTTAGCAGAAGAAATCAAAGAATTTGAAGCAGACAAAAAAGCCGTAGTGGAAACTAAGGTTCGTTTGGTTGCTGAAGGTAAAGCTAAGTTAGCTGAACTACAAGACAAATTTGTAAAACAATCTGCCGCCGCAGTTAAAGAGGCTGTAACCAGTTCGTTAGAGTCAGAATTGACTCAACTAAAAGAAGACATTACATCGGCACGTGAAAACATGTTTGGTCGTCGTCTATTCGAAGCATTCGCAAGCGAATTTGCTGGTACTCATTTAAATGAGAACAAACAAATCCGTCAGTTACAATCACAAGTTGAATTAGTAACTGGTAAATTATCTGAAGCAGTTCAGAAAATCCAAGAAAAGAATGTGTTAGTTGAATCAAAAGAACGTGAAGTTCGTATTATTAAGGAATCAGCAGAGCGCAAGGACAAACTTGCAGAAATGCTGAAACCATTAAATAAAGAAAAGTCAGCAATTATGCGTGACCTTCTTGAAAGTGTGCAGACTGATAAATTGCAGTCAGCATACGAAAAGTATCTACCAGCTGTATTGAACAACAGTTCTGTGAACACAGTGGCCCCTAAAGCTGCCGTATTAACAGAAAGTCGTGCAGTAGTTACTGGTGATAAAACTGCTAAAACTGCCGTTACAAATCAACAAGCGCCTGACGTAATGTCAAACGTTTTTGAAATGAAGCGTTTAGCAGGGCTTAATTAAACCCTAAATAGGAAAAGGAAATAAAATGACACAACAATTATTAGAAAGCCGTTGGGGCGAGACAAAAGAAGCCCTGTTAGAAGGCTTACAAGGCTCTAAGCGTACCTCAATGAGCGTAATCTTAGAAAACACTCGCAAGATGTTAGCAGAAAATGCATCTGGTGGCGCAACTCAAGCTGGTAACGTAGCTACACTTAACCGTGTAATTCTTCCAGTTATTCGTCGCGTTATGCCAACTGTTATTGCTAACGAAATCATTGGTGTACAACCAATGACAGGCCCAGTTGCTCAGATTCACACATTACGTGTGCGTTATGCAGACAACCAAACTGACTCATCAAGCTATGGTACATCCACAGCCGCTGGTGACGAAGCACTAAGCCCATTCAAAATTGCCGTTGCATACTCTGGTAGTTCATCTACTGGTCAAGCTACTAGCACAGCCGCATTAGAAGGCGTTGCAGGTAACCGTATCAATGTTCAGATCTTGAAACAAGTTGTAGAAGCTTAGACACGTAAGTTGTCAGCTCGTTGGACATTTGAAGCCGCTCAAGACGCACAGTCTATGCACGGTTTGGATGTTGAAGCT
>Ga0114964_10000034_pt1 | contig 92399 bp, 102 predicted proteins | sample C_131016_MF_Meta_FD_92638 | JGI IMG/M metagenome (GOLD analysis project Ga0114964, IMG submission 92638) | Freshwater microbial communities from Lake Croche, Canada to study carbon cycling - C_131016_MF_MetaG | ecosystem: Environmental > Aquatic > Freshwater > Lake | place: Lake Croche, Canada... | reverse complement strand
GTTTTTTTCATTATCATCCCTATTAAAGGCGTACGTCCCCGAGCGCCAATATTGAAATGAAAATGCCGAGCGTGTGGCTCGTTAGAATAAGAGATTGTAGTGGTATTAATTCAAGAGGAATCAACACAACAGAAACCGTCACCCCGCGGCATTTCCATGCTTAGGTTGTTAGGCCGGTCTCCGGGCTTGTGAGGACATGATTTGCGCCTTCCCAAACATATGTTCAGTGGCTTATTGCAAACCTACAATCACTTACCGTTGCGGGGGCAGCATAGGAGTTGTTTTAGATAAAACGCACCTATTTCCCAGTTTCACCTTTATTGCAGAAAAGCAACGCAGGCACCTATCAACTTGTAATCATTATAGGGGATTTTATTCATCATCGTTGAACATTTTAAATGAATAAACGGCCAGCAAGATCTAGTAAAGCTTTCAAAGTAGTCGCTTAAGAAGTTGACTTAATGAGGAAATAACAATTATAGTGCATGCATGGATGCTGACTTAAAAGCTTTGGAAGAGAAGATTTCACAACTCGTTGAGTTGTGCCAATCTATGCGTAAAGATAATCTTGAATTGAGACAAGCGCTCGCGCTATCACAAGATGCTGAGCGTCAACTTAAAGTGCGTATGCAAGAAGCCCAGGTTAGAATAGAAAGCATTATTACTAGCTTGCCAGAGGATACTTATGAGTGAAGTTAATGGCGTTGAAGTTAGTATTATGGGGCGTGAATTTCGAATCTCTTGCTCCCCTGATGAGCGCGAGGGCTTGCTGAACGCCGTTTCTTATCTTGATAAAAAAATGTGCGATATTCGCGATTCTGGCAAAGTTATTGGTACAGAGCGCCTTGCAATTATGGCTGCGCTTAATTTAGCACACGAGCTTCTTACAACTCGAAGCGGTGGCGTGGACGTTGGTGGTATGAAAGGCAAAATTGCTAAAATGCAGGCCATGGTTGATGGCGCAATTGCAGAGCAAAATAAACTGTTCTAATCGTTAAGAAGAGATTTTGTATTACAAGTTACTTTTGTTCCCTGCGGTATGGTTTAGGTTATATATTCCTTGAACTAGTTTCTAGCATAGGTCTCTGTTATTCAAGTTGTTGTGAGCACGATCCACTGCGGTTGAGCCTAATACACTTTAGATAGTTACCACTTGAGCCTTTTTGGTTCAGGATGCTAGCCTAGGCAATGCTTAGTGGGGGACACCTTATATTATTTGGTTTATCGCAATGCGTGATATTTCAAATCTGCCAAACTCACTTTTTCTAAACAGTTCTCGTGGCTTGCTTCTAAAATTACTGGTGGAGCAAAACCTGCTTCAGCAGCTTCTAGCCACCGTATAGCACATAAACACCAGCGGTCCCCAGGCTTGAGACCTTCAAAGCCATATTCTGGCCTAGGGGTGCTTAGGTCGTTGCCTTTTGTCTTTGAAAAAATCAGAAACTCTTCGGTGACTTCTGCACATATCGTATGACTGCCTTGATCTTCAGGGCCCGTTTCACAACACCCGGAGCGGGTAAAGCCTGTTAGTGGATCTAAGCTGCATTCCTGTAAGGTAGTTCCTAATACATTTTTTGCCATGCGCTGCCTCACATTCAATATTAAGTCGGGTTATGATACGAGAGTCTAAGTGCAAAATGAGATTGATTGAGGAATAAATGCGTTATTGGTTAATGAAATCGGAACCGGCTGATGTGTCTATCGATGATTTAGCTTCGTTTCCCAATCAAACGGTTGATTGGTATGGCGTGCGTAATTACCAGGCGCGAAATTTTATGCGCGACCAAATGCAAGTTGGGGACGGTGTTTTGTTTTATCACTCCAATTGTGATCAGCCCGGAATTGCAGGCATTGCAGAAGTTTCTACCTTGGCTTACCCAGATCGGTTGCAATTTATTAAAGACCATAAATATTATGATCCCAAAGCGACGCCAGAAACCCCGCGATGGTTTAATGTGGATGTGAAATTGGTTCGCAAAACTAGGCTACTTTCTTTAAAAGAAATGCGTGAAAATCCCACATTAGAAAATCTAAAAATTCTGCAGCGAGGCAATCGACTTTCTATTACTCCCGTGGACCCAAGAGATTGGCAAACGATTATGGCGTTGTTAGCCTAGTGAATAATAAAAAGCCCTGAATTTCAGGGCTTTTTTAATGGCGGGGTTTGAGCTGACCTTAAGGCTGATCTAAACTTCCCATTGATTTTGGATAAGTCACAACTCCCCATGGCATTTCTTTGTCGCTGATCTCTTTTATTTTTTCGAGTGTGTCGACATCAATGACCAGGACAGCTTGAGACTTGCCACAGGCGAGTAAAATCTGTTTGTCATCTGGTGTAAAGCTGAAGTGCCAGCAACGATTGCCAGTGCTGATATCTTTAATTTTTTCAAATGTTTTTGCATCAAAAACTTGCAAAGCTTTCTCTTTAGAAGAGGCGATAAAGATACGCTCACCTTTACGGTCAAATGAAACGCCATATGGAGATTGGCCTGTTTCAACGGTACGTGTGACGTTAAATTTCTTGTCCATGACCATAAATTTATTGCCTGACTCTAAAGTAGCAATATAAGTTGTGCCGTCAGGGGATACCTTTATGCCGCGCGGACGGTCACCATAATCTTTAGTTGAGATGGTCTTTAGTAGTTTGCCCGTCGCAAAATTATGAACGGTAATGGTGTTGTCTGCCTCATTAGTAATGATGAGCTTTTTTCCATCCTTTGAGAATTCCACGCCTTCAGTTTCAGGGCCGCCAACAATTTCACGAACTTTTTTGCCCTTCTTTAAATCTACTACCGAAATAAGTGCCGGTAACTTTTCTTCGGCATCATCTTCTTTAACTGCTTCACCTGCCTTAGGAGGCGGTCCACCTTTGGAGCTTGGTTCGGTTGAGACAAAAACTAGTCCTTTATAGACTCTTATAAACTCAGGGTTTTTGCCAACTGGAATGTGCTTAACTAACGCGCCACTTGCTCTATCAATCACTGAAATATTGTCATCATCTTTGTTTGCGGTGATGAGGTATTTACCATCTGCAGTTACAGCAATTCCGCGTGGACTTTTAGCTTGGATATCAATGTTACTCGTCGCTTCCATGGTTTCTAAATCAACCACGGTCACCCCGCCATCTTGATTCGAAATATAAGCATTCCCTTTTTCGCCAGCAATTGCGGAAAGGCTTGTAGTTATAAAAATAAGCGCTATTGCAGAAAAAGAAAGATGTTTCATGTAGTTCGACTCCAATGTTGAATTGTATTTTATTTAGTCAGTGGTTCGCCAATAAGGTTCTAAGAGCAAACAAGTCAGGCATTTATCCTAAAAAGAGTTTGTAAGCAGGGTTGCTGCTCTCGTCCCAATACGGATAGCCTAGTTGATTCAAAAAGCTTTTGAATGCAATTCGATCGCTTTGCGGGACTTGCATTCCGACTAATACACGGCCGTAATCTGCACCATGATTACGATAATGGAACAAACTAATATTCCAATCATGGCCCATCGTGTCTAGAAAGTTCATCAGGGCGCCGGGTTTTTCTGGGAACTCAAACCGATAAATAACCTCATCCGTTGCTTGGGGCGCATGCCCTCCAACCAAGTGGCGTAAATGTAATTTAGCGACTTCGTTATCGCTTAGGTCCAAAGCTGGCAATCCATTTGCTTTGAGCATTTCTACCAATTGTGTTGACGCTAGATTATCGTTGATCGCAATGCCGACAAAAATATGGGCTGATTGTGGGTCTGAATAACGGTAGTTAAATTCAGTAATGCTGCGGCCACTGAGCAGTCTGCAAAACCTTTTGAATGAGCCTGGTTTTTCAGGAATAGTCACAGCCAAAACTGCTTCACGTTTCTCACCGATCTCGGCACGTTCTGCCACAAACCGTAAGCGGTCAAAATTCATATTGGCACCAGAAGCGATTCCGATCATCGTTTTCCCGGTCAATTTGTTACGCTTTATATACTCTTTCATGCCAGCTACAGCTAATGCGCCGGCCGGTTCTAAAATAGAGCGAGTGTCTTCAAATACGTCTTTAATGGCAGCGCAAATGGCATCATTGTCCACTAATACCATTTCGTCGACATATTCTTGGCACAGCTTGAATGTATGTTCACCCACTTGTTTAACGGCGGCGCCATCAGCAAACAAGCCCACTTGATCCAACATTATGCGCTTACCTGCTTTGAGGGATTGCGTCATCGCATTGGCATCATTAGCTTCCACGCCAATGACTTTAATTTCTGGACGTAATGCTTTGACATAAGCGGCGATGCCAGCAAGCAAGCCACCGCCACCAACGCAGCAGAAAATTGCCTCGATAGGCTCAGGATGTTCATTGAGAATTTCCATCGCAATAGTGCCTTGGCCAGCAATCACTTCAGGGTCATCATAAGGATGAACAAAGGTGAGGCCTTCAGATTTTTCTAGTTCCAATGCATGTAAATATGCATCGGAATACGAGTCCCCAAAAAGGATGACTTCACCACCGCGGCTTTTTACTGCATTGATTTTGATTTGTGGTGTTGTGGTTGGCATAACGATGATGGCACGACATCCTAATTTTTGTGCTGACAAAGCAACACCCTGTGCATGATTGCCTGCAGAGGCGGCAATAACACCTCGATTGAGGGCTTCTTTCGAGAGGTGGGCCATCATGTTATATGCGCCACGAATTTTAAAAGAAAATACTGGCTGCATATCTTCACGTTTAAGCAGTACGCGATTATTTACACGAGCAGATAAATTCGGCTGATATTCAAGCGGCGTTTTTTTAGCAACATCATAGACGCGAGCATTACGAATTTTTTCTAGGTAGTCGTTTTTCATTCAGTCTAGCAAAGTGTATGATTGAGGATAGCTTGTAATTATAAAGAAAACGCATGATTAAAGAATTTTATTATGCAATTTGAAGGGTAAAAGAAGATGGCAACACAAGACGAATTAAAACAACAAGTCGCTAAGGCTGCGGTTGAATATGTCAAAGGCGGAATTATTGGAGTGGGTACCGGTTCCACAGCGAACTTTTTCATTGATGAACTTGCCAAAGTTAAAGCAAAAATTGATGGGGCAGTTGCAAGCTCAGAAGCCACAGCACAACGTTTGCGTGGACATGGAATTGAGGTGTTTGATTTAAATTCTGTAGATAGCATGGAAATTTACGTCGATGGGGCCGATGAAATAACTGAGCACCTACACATGCTTAAAGGTGGCGGTGGCGCATTGACTCGGGAAAAGATTGTAGCAGCGTGTGCAAAAAGTTTTATTTGTATTTGTGATGAAACTAAGTACGTGCCGGTGCTGGGTAAATTTCCGTTGCCTGTGGAAGTTTTGCCGATGGCGCGAAGTTATGTAGCTCGTGAATTAGTCAAGCTTGGAGGTCAGCCAAAATTGCGTGACTTTACAACTGACAACGGCAATGTAATTTTAGATGTCTATGGATTGGTCATTAGTAACCCGATTGAAATGGAAGCGAAAATCAATCAAATCGTTGGGGTTGTGACAAATGGATTATTCGCTGCGAGACCAGCCAATGTGCTTTTATTGGCAACTGCTGAGGGCGTTAAAACCTACAAAGCTAATTGACATTAAAATGTCATAAACAAGTTTTAAAATGTATGGTTAACTGAAGTGCTTGAGAATTAATTTTTAATAAGGATATTCCGGATGCAATCTGAACATACCTATAAGCAATATGATGCCGAATTGGAAGCAGTAAGAGCAAAAGTGCTCAAAATGGGTGGCTTAGTCGAACAACAAATCGTGAGCGCCTTAGAGTCGTTGGTAAATGTTAATCCAAAACTTGCTGCAGAAGTTATGCAAGCCGATCACCTTGTTAATGCACTAGAAGTTCAATTGGATGAGGATTGTAGCCATATTATTGTTCGTCGTCAGCCTACTGCTGGTGATTTACGTATGATTATGATGGTAGTTAAAACCATTACTGATCTCGAACGTATTGGTGATGAGGCCTCAAAAATTGCACGCGTCGCTCAAAAGATTTATGAGTCAGATCGTATGTATAAGACGCGTTTTACTGAAATTAACAGTATGGTTCAGTTGGTCCGTCAAATGCTACGTACGTCTTTGGATGCATTTGCGCGTTTAGATGTCACTAAGACGGCTGAAGTTGCTCGTCAGGATGAGCAAGTGGATGAGCAATTTCGAGCAGCAATGCGTCAATTGGTGACTTTTATGTTAGAGGATCCACGTACAATTTCAATGTCGCTAGAGGTCTTATTTGTGGCGAAAGCCATTGAGCGTATTGGGGATCATGCTAAAAATATTGCTGAATATGTGATTTATATGGTCAAAGGCAAAGATGTTCGTCATACGACAATCGAAGAAATGGAACGCGAAGCGCTCGAACCATAGTTTCGATAGTTTTAAATTAAAAAAGGGCGGTCATGTACCGCCCTTTTTTGTTTTTTTAGCTTTAACTTGTAAAGTATTTCTTTATGGTTTGGGTGGGATGTAGCCGCTTGCTTTATCTGCACCTTCGCCAAAGAAGTAAGCTTCTGTTTGTTCTTTTAGGTAATTGCGCGCTTGTGGGTCAGCAAGGCTCAGACGATTCTCATTGACCAACATGGTTTGTTGCTTTAGCCAGGCTGCCCAAGCTTCTTTTGAAACGCTCTCAAAGATACGTTGACCAAGGGGGCCTGGGTAGGGAGGAAAGTCCATGCCCTCAGCTTCTCGACCTAATTTAATGCATTTAATTGTGCGTGCCATTTTTTGATTTTCTGCTAAATGAGATAGTTGCTAATGATAGCGCAAGGCTAGCTGATTCGCACCTAAAGCATTGCGATTTATTATTAAAACTCTCCACGCAAGCCAAGCAATACTGAACGTCCGCCCATCGGAGCAATTTCTTTTAAGAACGAGCTGTGATCTCGAATGTCTTCATTTAGTAAGTTACGGGCTTTAGCAAAAACTTCTAAATTAAATGCAGTTCTGAGACGGTAGCTGATGGTGGCGTTGATCAGCACGTATCCTTCAGTTGGCAATTCGTTGCTTGCAACACGATACTGCTTAAAACCATACAGTAAGTCTATTTTAGAAGCAAGATCGCCGAAGTTATAATCAAGCCCGGTGCCTAAGCGCATAGGGGAAATTCGGGGGAGTGGCTTGCCGGTATGTTCATCTTTGGCTTGAACGTAATCTCCGCGAAGGTTGAGATTCAAATCACCATGTCCTTCATAAATACGAAACTTTGCTTCACTCTCAAGCCCTTTAAAGATGGCAGGGATTTCTTGAGCTTGGAATACATTGAGTCCGCTATTAATTGTGCCGGTGTTGAATAAGGTAATGAAGTTGTTAAATTTTGTATAAAAACCGCTCAAACTGATGCTATTTTTTTCTGTTTTCCAGCATAGCCTGCCATCAAGTCCGTTAGACATCTCTTTGCTAAGAGATAAATCTCCTATTTCGTATTGATGGGTTGCTATATGGGCGCCATTAGCAAATAACTCATCTTGACTTGGGGCGCGTTCAGTATGGGCCAGATTCGTTTCCACAGACCATTGATGATCGAAATGATAAAGGGCTCCGACCGATAAGTTTTTAGGTTCAAATTCCCGACTGAGTGCACTTCCAAATCGAGCCCCGCCTGATGAATGAATATTGGCCTGATCAATGCGAGCGCCGGCACTAAGTTTGAGTTGATCAATTGGAAGCTCTTCGTAGATATAAAATCCCTGCTTGGTGTTATGGGAAGGCGGAACAAATGCTTCGTTTCCTGATGCTTCGAATCTTGTGTTTTGAAATTGCATACCAAGTACGCCAACGAGACTGCCAATTTGTGTGTGAGCGCCCTCAAGTGTTCCCTCTATGCCATGATTTAAAAAGGTAGTCTCAATGTTGCCGTTATTGATTTCTTGGTGCTGATAATCGGTATAAACCATATGAAATTTAATCCGCTTGAGTGCACTACTTAAGTCAAATAACTCAGATGAAAAGTCTATACGGTCATTCACCATATCGATTTTTACATTAGGTTCGGCAACAGTTCCGTAGAAACTGTTAGTGCGAGCATACGAAAATCCAGCATAGCCTTTTTCAAAAGTAATCGAAGCGCCGAATGCTCCCCCATCAGATTCAGCTGCACTATTGGTGAGTTTGCCGTTATTGGGATGAATGCCCCCTTCAATATTTTTTAATTTTGTAGCAGCGGCGTCCGGGATACTTAAATCGTCATTTTTTCTGATGTAAGCATCGGCATGGATTGCCAGTAGACCATTGCCAATATCAATGACTGCAGCGCTACTTCGTTCATTATCTGCACCACCTATTCGCGCTTCTCCTCTGCCAATCACGCCATTAAGGGATTCTTTGGGAATGCGGTGATCAATGACATTGACTACGCCGCCGACGGCCCCTCCACTATAAATCACTGCGGCAGGCCCTCTAATGATTTCAATTTGTTCAGCAATGAGCGGGTCAACCCCCACCGCGTGGTCAGGACTCAATGCTGAAGCGTCTAATACGCCTACGCCATTTTGCATGATCTGAACGTGATCCCCTTCCATCCCTCGAATAATAGGCCTTGAAGCATTGGGACCGAAATAGCTGGAACTCACGCCTGGAATATCATTGAGCGTTTCACCCAAGGTGCTCTCACGACGCATCGAAAGCTCCCTTCCATTGAGGATGGTGATTGGCACTACAAATTCATCTGTTCCTGTGCCAAGCAAATTGCCAGTGATGGGCACTGCAGGCGCTTGAATTGTTGAATTCTCTTCAGCCTTTGCCGGAATGATCCATATGACGTATGCGGCCAATAGGCCAACAATCGAAATGAATGATTTGTTTGGGTTCATACTCACACTCTTAAAATAAAAAAGCATTTCTTTCAAACTCTGAAAGAAAAACAAAACGCAGTAATGCGCTAATGCAATTTAATTAAGTTAGTAAAGGCGGCGCGCGAGCGGCATAAACAGCAAAAGTCTCGCTAGTATGCCGATGGGAAATGGTACTGTTTAAGTTAAAGCTAACAGTGCAAATTGCGATGTAAAAATGGTTGGTGGCGATGCTGTTCGCAATTTCTCCATAGCTCATGCATTTTTCGCAAAAGGCACTATGTGTTGTTTTATCCTGATTTTGGGAAGTTTGAAGCGAATCTTTGATATGCGAAATTTCGTGCGTAACTCCAGCTTGCTGTGTAAGAGCGAACAGCAGGGCAAAAATAAAATAAACGAAATATCGGCGCAACATGCCGCGATTGTATCAGATTAAGAAATGTTCAATGGCATCAAGTTCTTGCGATGCCTGAACGTGATTTTCAAACCGCTTATTGCAGCGAGCATACCAATAACGACTATTTCCTTCGTCGCCTTCTATTTTGTGGAGTACAGCATGTATCCAGCAGGCGGTTGCATCATTGAAGTATTGAACAATATGATGTGAAGCATCCCAGTCCCCAGCTTGAGCGAGTTTAACGGCTTTTCGAAGTTGTAGCTTGAGCTGATTATCCATATTTTTGAAATATAAATTAAAAAAGCCCAGCATGCTGGGCTTAGTCTTAATGGCTTAAATTAAGCGCTAAAGTTTGCAGAAGCAAAGTCCCAGTTTGCTAATGAAGCTAGGAAAACTTCAACGAACTTAGCACGGGCGTTACGATAGTCAATGTAATAAGCATGTTCCCAAACATCAATCGTTAGGATTGCTTTATCACCAGTGGTCAGCGGTGTACCAGCAGCGCCCATGTTCGCGATATCGACTGAGCCATCTGCCTTTTTAACTAACCATGTCCAGCCGGAACCAAAGTTTCCAACAGCTGAAGCTTGGAATGCTTTTTTGAACTCATCGAATGAACCCCATTTTGCATTGATGGCATCAGCTAATGCACCGGTTGGTGAACCGCCGCCGTTAGGCTTCATGCTATTCCAGAAAAAGGTGTGGTTCCAGATTTGTGCTGAATTATTGTAGATTCCCGCAGAGGACTTTTTAATGATTTCTTCAAGGCTACTATTTTCGAAGTCAGTGCCCTTGATGAGATTATTCAGGTTAGTCACATACGTTTGATGGTGTTTTCCATAGTGAAACTCTAATGTTTCTTCTGAGATGTGAGGAGCTAGGGCATTTTTTGCATAAGGCAAAGCTGGTAATTGGTGTTCCATGAAGATCCCTTAAAAGTGATGAGTAAAAATTTTCAATGCTGATTTTGCCACATTAATGGCGGATAAAAAACAATGCCGTGTTTAGGGGTAAATGGTTAATGTTTTTTGGCGCGGGGATGAGCTTGGTCATAGACCTTGGCGAGGTGTTGGAAATCTAAGTGTGTATACACTTGAGTGGTACTGATGTTGGCATGGCCTAACATTTCTTGCACGGCTCTTAAATCGCCGCTTGATTGTAATACGTGGGTGGCAAAACTGTGCCGAAGCATATGCGGATGCACATCACTATTAATCCCCTGTTTGATTGCCCATTCCTTTAATCGGTATTGAATTGCCCTTGGCGAAATGCGACGACCCTGTTTGGTGATGAATAAGGCAGGTTGGTCAGGCTTGGCTATGCTTGTGCGGGCAGATAACCAGATTTGGATTGCGTGAATCGCATGACTTCCAACTGGCACGATACGAGTCTTATTGCCTTTACCTGTGACGCTAATCGTGCCATTTGCAAGATCTAGGGTGTTGAAATTAAGGCCAACAAGCTCGGCTAAACGTAAGCCTGAAGAATAAAAAAGCTCTAAGATGGCATGATCCCGTAAGCTTAATAAATCCAACTCTTTGATATCAACCAATTGAACCGCTTGGTCTGCGGAAAGTGCTTGCGGTAAGTTTTTGGCAGATTTTGGGGCACGCATCCCGACACAGGGGTTGCTACTGAAGTTGTGCTGTTTTACAAGGTAATCAAAAAAGCCACGCCAAGCTGAAAGCATCCTGGCAATACTTTTTCCGCCTAGACCACGCCCGTGAAGTTTTGCGATGAGTTGGCGAATATTTGCAGGTTTTAATTCGTTTAATGCTGTTGCAGTATCCGCGTTGCTATCTAAAATTAATTGAATGTCTCGTGCGTAATTGTTTTGTGTGAGCTTGCTAAGACCACGTTCAAAAGTGATGTGGTTGAGGTAGGCTTCTAAGTAGTTCAATTTAGCCTCATTTTAAGCAGGCTTAAGACAAGTGTTGTTGAATTGCTGCGCTGACAAGCTCACCAATACGCTTTACAAAGAGAGTGCCCATCTCGGGATAAAAACGGCTTTCATCATTGGATGCCATTACAAGTAAACCAAATATTGTTCCGTCGCCTAATCTAGTGATTGCATAAGACTTTGCTTCAGCGTCTGGTCTAATCCCTGAAATCCCTTCATTAATTGATGGCCCGCAGTAAGGCTCAATTAACGATTCAGCCCATATTTTTGTGACCCCATCTACATCTTGAAATGCTGACTGAGTGGCATCATTCGGGTTTCTTGGTTCGGCCCAGATCATGACTTTTGTAGTTGAAATATCAAAGTCATTTAGCAGGCTGTCGTGGAGTGCTTTTGTAATTTCATTTAAGTTAGTTGCATTTAATAGGGCGAGTGTTAATTTGTGTACTTTGTTGCTTTTAGCGTCATTTTCGATGCCGAATTCGAGCAATTCACTATATTTTCGTTCAATTTGACGGATTTTATCGCGCTGTGCTGCTTGTTGGCGCTCCGCTAAAGATACGGTGCCACTCCCGTGAGGGTTTGGGAGATACATCGTCGCAAGCAAGCCTATGTTGTTTGAAAAGAATTCAGGATTGCTTTCAAGATATTGTGCAACGTCTGCTTCATTAATGATTTTGTTTGCTTGGGATTCCATGAATATCCTTAAGGTTTATATTCTTATTTTCATTAGATGTTGATTTCGCCATCGAATACTGACTCTGCAGGGCCGGTCATCATGACGGGTGAACTGCTGCCCTCCCAACTGATACTGAGTGTGCCGCCTTGCATTAAAACCGTCACTGGCGATTGGATTTTGTTTAATCGAATGCCTGCAACTGCTGCTGCACATGCCCCGGTGCCGCAGGCTAAAGTTTCTCCAGTGCCACGTTCAAAAACACGAAGACGTATTTCGTGAGTGCTAAGGATTTGCATAAATCCCGCATTAACTCTTTGAGGAAAACTTGGGTGATTTTCTATTAATGCGCCCTGCGTTTTTACGGGGGCTATATCAATGTCTGCAACAATTTGAACTGCATGTGGGTTTCCCATAGAAACGACTGACATTTCAACTTTGTCATGATTAATGTTGAGTTCATAAGTGAGCGATGCCGCTTCAGTGATAAATGGAATCTGTGCGGGCTCAAATTGCGGAATTCCCATATTAACAGTCACTAGGCCGTTATCTTCAAGCTTTGGATAAATGAGTCCATTGGCGGTTTCAACGCAAATTAGCGTTTTTTCAGTCAGTTTTTTCTCGTAAACAAATCTTACGAAGCAGCGGGCGCCATTTCCACATTGTTCTACTTCGCCTCCATCTGCATTAAAAATTCGGTACCTAAAATCTGCAGCTTGATTGACTGGCTTTTCGACAAGCAGTAATTGGTCGCATCCTACGCCAAAGTGCCGATCTGCCAGTTGGCGAATTTGTGCAGCACTTAATTGAATCGATTGGCTGTAGCCATCAATCACAATAAAGTCATTGCCTATTCCTTGCATTTTTGTAAATCTTATATGCATCTTTAACCTGCCAACTTGCTTCATTAATTACTTATATTGTAGGGGATTGTGGCTAGCTAAGGTAGTCGTCATTTTGTGAATTAGGTTTATTTTGATATCCTTACGTTCCTTACAAAAAGAATTGAATCCTTATTATGTCCGAATACTTATTTACCTCAGAATCTGTTTCTGAGGGCCATCCAGACAAGCTTGCTGATCAGGTGTCTGACAGTATTTTAGATGCGATTCTTGAGCAAGATCCTACCGCCCGTGTTGCTGCAGAGACGCTAGCCAATACCGGTTTAATTGTTTTGGCTGGTGAAATTACCACAACGGCTAATGTGGATTACATCAAAGTCGCACGCGAGACGATTAAACGCATTGGTTACGACAACACTGAATACGGTATCGACTATAAAGGTTGTGCAGTTCTTGTTGCCTACGACAAACAATCTCCTGATATTGCTCAGGGTGTAGATGGAGCACATGACGACCCTCTAGACCAAGGCGCTGGTGACCAAGGCATTATGTTTGGTTATGCCTGTGAAGAAACGCCGCAACTGATGCCACTTCCGATCTGGCTCTCTCACCGTGTGATGGAACGTCAATCACAACTGCGTAAAGATGGCCGTTTGCCATGGCTGCGCCCTGATGCTAAGTCACAAGTGACGATTAAGTACGAGAACGGTAAACCAAGTGCCATTGATACGGTTGTGGTTTCAACCCAGCACGCACCTGAGATGGAATTAAAAGACATCCGCGAAGCGGTGATTGAAGAGATCATCAAACCAACATTGCCTAAAGAACTCATTAAGGGCGACATCAAGTTCTTAGTGAACCCAACCGGTCGCTTTGTGATTGGTGGTCCACAAGGCGATTGCGGGTTAACAGGCCGTAAGATCATTGTCGACACCTACGGCGGCGCAGCCCCACACGGCGGAGGCGCATTCTCTGGTAAAGACCCATCAAAAGTAGACCGCTCTGCAGCTTACGCAGGTCGTTATGTGGCGAAGAACATTGTGGCAGCAGGACTTGCTTCACGTTGTTTAGTCCAAATCTCTTACGCGATTGGTGTCGCGCAACCAACTTCCATAATGGTCGAGACCTACGGCACGGGCAAGGTCTCTAACGAAGTCCTCACTGCATTGGTGCGTGAGCACTTTGACCTGCGCCCTAAGGGCATCGTGAAGATGCTCGATCTCTTGCGTCCAATCTACACCAAGACAGCGGCTTACGGTCACTTCGGCCGTGACGAGCCAGAGTTTTCATGGGAAGCGATTGATAAAGCCGCGGCATTAAAAGCCTCAGTTTAATCATCGTTTTGTATTAAGAAGCCTCATCGTTTGATGGGGCTTTTTTATTGCCTAATGTACTCAATGAATTGAAATTTGTACAAAAATAATAATCGCGTATAATTGGCCGCATTCCGAGGAGCGCTGCGAGAGAAAACTCCCAGGCTCGGAACATGTTCTAACGGCGCTCACCATATTAACCGTGCCGGGCACGGGATACGGGTGAGAGTTTTAGAGCTTCAAGTGACTTACTTTTAGTACCTCTAGCATCTCCAAATTTTCCGCATTCCCTCCGGTCACACCATTCAAGGAAAATACATGAATACTGTGACTGATTTTAAAGATTACATCGTAGCTGATATTAATTTAGCAGTTTTTGGCCGTAAAGAAATTGCGATTGCTGAAACAGAAATGCCAGGTTTAATGGCCATTCGTGAAGAGTTTGCTAAAGCCCAGCCTCTAAAAGGGGCTCGTATTACTGGCTCACTGCATATGACAATTCAAACAGCAGTGCTGATTGAAACGCTCAAAGATTTAGGGGCTGAAGTGCGTTGGGCATCATGCAATATTTATTCAACACAAGATCATGCAGCTGCAGCGATTGCCGCAGGCGGCACGCCAGTCTTTGCGATTAAAGGCGAAACGCTTGTGGAATATTGGGACTACACACATCGTATTTTTGAATGGGTTGATGGCAGCTATTCAAATATGATTTTGGATGATGGCGGTGATGCTACTTTGTTGCTTCACCTTGGTACGAAAGCTGAAAAAGATATTTCTTTATTAAATAATCCAAGCAGTGAAGAAGAAATTTGTTTATTTAATGCGATAAAAGAAAAACTTAAAACAGACCCAACTTGGTATTCAACACGTCTTGCACAAATCAAAGGGGTGACTGAAGAAACGACAACGGGCGTGCATCGCTTATATCAAATGCACAAAGAGGGCCGCTTGGCCTTCCCAGCAATCAATGTGAATGACTCCGTAACTAAATCTAAATTTGATAATCTGTATGGTTGCCGTGAATCATTAGTGGATGCAATTAAACGCGCAACCGATGTGATGATTGCAGGTAAGATTGCTGTTGTTGCGGGTTACGGTGATGTAGGTAAAGGTTCTGCACAAGCTTTGCGTGCTTTGTCTGCTCAGGTTTGGGTAACTGAAATTGACCCAATCTGTGCTTTGCAGGCGGCAATGGAAGGTTACCGCGTTGTTACGATGGATTACGCATGTGAGCATGGTGATATTTTTGTGACGGCAACAGGTAACTATCATGTGATTAGTCACGACCACATGGCAAAAATGAAAGACCAAGCGATTGTATGTAACATTGGCCACTTCGATAATGAGATTGATGTTGCTTCACTCGAAAAATATGAGTGGGATGAAATCAAGCCACAAGTGGATCATGTGATCTTCTCTGACGGTAAAAAGATTATTTTGTTAGCTAAGGGCCGTTTAGTGAACTTAGGTTGCGGAACTGGTCATCCAAGTTACGTAATGAGCTCATCATTTGCGAACCAAACGATTGCTCAAATTGAACTGTTTGCAAATACCGACAAATATCCGGTTGGTGTTTATACTTTGCCTAAACATCTGGATGAAAAAGTGGCAGTGTTGCAATTGAAAAAATTGAATGCACAGTTGACGCGTTTAACGGATGAGCAAGCGGCATATATTGGCGTTTCGCAAAATGGGCCGTTTAAGCCTGTTACCTATCGCTATTAATTTAGGATCAATTAACAGGCGATGGTTTACATGGCCTGTTAATGGCTAAAGATAGAGGAAGCGTTTATGAATCCTGAAATTAGTTTTGAATTTTTTCCGCCAAAAACGGAAGATGGCGTCTTAAAGCTTCGCGAAACACGTAAGCATTTGGCGCTGCTGAATCCAAAGTTCTTCTCAGTCACTTTTGGTGCTGGTGGATCGACGCGCGACAGAACCATGGATGCTGTGCTTGAGATTCAAGCAGAAGGTTTTGAAGCTGCGCCACATATTTCAGGCATTTCATCTTCAAAAGAAGAAATACTTGCCTTGCTTAAAGCTTATCAAAGTCATGGCATCAGACGCTTGGTAGTGTTGCGTGGAGATTTGCCTTCAGGGGAGGTCAGTAGTGGAGATTTTGCCTATGCAAGCCAATTAGTTTCTTTCATCCGTGAACAAACAGCGAATTGGTTTCAAATTGAGGTCGCCGCCTATCCCGAAACTCATCCTGAAGCTCGTTCAGCCGGAGCAGATTTAAAACACTTTAAAACAAAAGTCGATGCCGGCGCCAATGCTGCAATTACCCAGTATTTTTATAATGCCGATGCCTACTTTCGCTTTCTTGATCAATGCCAAAAAATTGGCATTACTATTCCGATTGTGCCTGGTGTGATGCCTATCTATAACTACACGCAGTTAGCACGGTTTTCAAATGTTTGCGGTGCAGAAATTCCACGTTGGTTGCGTCTGCATTTGGAAGATTGTGGCGATGATATTGCATCACTTCGAGCATTTGGCTTGGATGTAGTCAGTGATTTATGTGAGAAATTAATGGCTGGAGGGGCGCCTGGCTTGCATTTTTACACGCTTAATCAGTCTGGGATTATTAGTAATATTGCTGAAAGACTTGGGTTGGATAAATAAACCCTAGAAATAAAAAGGCCTAGAATTTTCTAGGCTTTTTTATTTCAATCGATGGCTTAGTCTCTAATGGAATGTTGGACTATCCTCACCAAAGATTGCATCTTCAACAAAAAGGAAGTCATTCGTTCTTCCTTGTTTTCTAAGCGCCATCAGTGCAGTCCAGCGTATTTCATCTACGCCAACATGATCTTGTGAAAGGGCCATTGCTCTATCCATGATGACCTCATGTAAAGCATGGTTGATAACGTTTGATTGCATTAAGAATATCAAAAAGCTTAAGCCCTCAATTTCAATCTTTTTGATTTCTTCCTCACTATAGATGCGTGTGGATTGTGTAATGGGGTTTGGGGAGTTCCCTGCTGCATCTGCCATGGCTTCTAATGAGCTAAACCAATCGAATGCGCCACTGATGTCGGTGCTGTCAAAGCCCGCTTCAAATAACTCTTGGGCAAGCGTATTGTGGTCAGGCTGAACATTTGCCTCCACGTAGTTTTCGAACATATAAACTAAGACTTCAAACATAGATTCTCCTATCAAATTTATACGGTCAAATTTATTCAGTTAGTCGATATCTAATATCGACTTCCCATTAGAGAAACTATTCAATTTTCTAAAACCAGCACAGTCAGTTTCGCCCAAAGGTCCTCGCGAGTCAAGTGAGTCAGCGCCCAACTCAAACTTAAATTAAAGACTAGCGAAAATAAGCCAATTCATTGGTGATGTCTTGAATGCAATCAACCAATTTGGCTCCTTGTTTAATCAGCGTATGACAGCCTTTAGATAAAGGGGAGTGAATGGATCCAGGGATTGCAAACACTTCACGTCCTTGTTCTATAGCAAATCTAGCTGTCATGAGGGAACCACTTTGGATGTTGGCCTCGACTACTAAACATCCCAAACTCAGGCCGCTAATAATACGGTTACGCCTATGAAAGTTTTCTGATTTAGATGGGGTTCCAATTGGAAACTCAGAAATAATTAAACCTTGGGCAACAATTTGATGTGCAAGTTTTAAGTGCTTTGCTGGATAGACAATATCTAATCCAGTACCAACAACGGCGATAGTCTTTCCTTGGCCGCTTTTCAAAGCGCCAAGATGTGCTGCTGCATCAATTCCAAGAGCTAAGCCGCTGATGATACAAAAGCCTTCTGTTGCTAGCACATTTGCAAATTCCTCTGCATTTTTCCTTCCTTGAACAGTGGCATTTCGGCTGCCTACTACCGAAATTGCTGGCATGTCTAGACACTTTAAATTGCCTTTGGCATAGAGAATGGGTGGCGGGTCTGGAATTTCTAAAAGTACAGATGGATAATGAGGGTCCCCGAGTGTGAGGAGATGATTTTCATCTTTTTCAAGCCATTGCAGTCCTGATTTCGCTAATTCAAGATTGGGGCCGTGTTTAATTGCGCTAGAGATAGGTTCAGGAACGACTTGGTTTAAGTCTTTATGTGAGGCACTAAAGATATTCTCTGGGCCCCCAAAATGATGTAGTAACTTACAAAAACTCTGTCCATTTAAGTCAGGTATTTGTTGGAGACATATCCATAAGGCTGCTTCATTGGTGTCTTGGCTAGTCATGCGGGGGTATAATGGTGCGAGTCCTTAAGTTTAGTTTTAGAGGCGTTGCATTGTTTAGATATCAACTGTCAATTCAATAACAGTTTTTAAGTAATTTATATAACAATAAAGTTTCTATGGCAATTTATTCAGATGGCAATATTAGACATACTTAATTATCCAGATGCTCGCTTGTACAAAGTTGCAAAGCCAGTATCGAAGGTGGATGAAAAAATTCAGCGTTTAATCGATGACATGGCTGAAACCATGTACGAAGCGCCGGGTATTGGCCTAGCTGCAACGCAAGTGGATGTGCATCTGCAAATTATCGTGATTGATATCAGCGAAGCCAAGAATAAATTACAGGTATTTATTAATCCTAAGGTCAAAGCTAAAGCAGGCACGCAAGAGTACGAGGAAGGCTGTCTTTCGGTTCCTGGGGTCTATGAGAATGTGACAAGAGCAGAAAGTGTTGTGATTGAAGCCTTAGATAGTAAAGGAAAGCCCTTTACGCTAGAAGCGGAGGGTTTGATGGCGGTGTGTATTCAACATGAAATGGATCATTTGCTGGGTAAAGTGTTCGTTCAGTATTTATCACCACTTAAGCAAAATCGGATAAAAACCAAAATGCAGAAAAAGCAACGCGGTCGATAGTATGCAGCCGTTAAGAATCATTTTTGCAGGTACGCCTGATTTTGCAGTACCCGCTTTGGCTGCTTTAATTGAAGCTGGACATCAAGTAATGTTAGTGCTCACTCAGCCAGATAGGCCTTCTGGAAGAGGGATGAAGCTTAAGGCGAGTCCGGTTAAAGAACTTGCATTGCAGCATAAAATTGAAGTCTTTCAGCCGGAAACGCTAAAAGATGTTGATGCTCAAGCACGTATTGATGCGATGAAAGTAGATGTGATGATTGTGGCAGCGTATGGCTTAATCATTCCAACCAACGTCCTTAAGATGCCGCGTTTGGGTTGTTATAACATTCATGCCTCATTGTTGCCTCGATGGAGAGGCGCTGCCCCTATTCAACGAGCCTTGCTCGCCGGTGATATTGAAACAGGTGTCACGATCATGGAAGTAGTTCCAGCCTTAGATGCTGGTGCGATGGTTTCAAAAGGTGTTGTGCCAATAGGAGAAAGAGATACCGCACAAACTTTGCATGATGAAATTGCTAAAATTGGCGCCGCTTTAATGATATCTGCTATAGAGCATTTGACTAATGATGCTCACTTGCTAGCGATGCCACAAGATGAATCTTTAGTGACTTATGCTAATAAATTACAAAAATCAGAAGCAAGCATTGATTGGACGAATTCAGCCAATTGGATTTCACGCCAGGTGAGAGCATTCAATCCTTTTCCTGTTGCGCATGCTATGCTAAATGGTGAAGTTTGTCGTATTTGGATGGCGACTTTTCTTGATGAAGTAGTGACCCAAAAGCCAGGAACTATTTTGGCGGTTTCACCTGCGGTGCAGATTGCTTGTGGGGAGGGAGTGCTGGTGGTTGAAGAATTACAGTCGCCTGGGGGCAAACGCCTAAAAGCTAAGGATTTTGTAGCTGGTCACGCTTTGAAAGTCGGCCAGTATTTTGAATAAACTTAATCTTTATATTTCGATGAAATGGGTCAAATAACACGTGCATATCTCACAACAGATTGCCGCAGAGGCGATAGGACAAGTTTTTGCAGGTCGTAACTTAGGTCTTGTATTAGAGGGCCTTTTTGCCAGATACCCAAATATTACACAACAACAACGCGCTGTTGCCCAAGACTTAAGTTACGGGACTTTGCGCTTTTATGGCGCAGTGCAATCTTTATTAGATCAACTTCTTCAAAAGCCACTGGATGATGCTAAATTACATTGTTTATTGTTAGTCGCTATTTATCAACTGCAATATGACAAAGCAGCTTCTCATACGGTGGTTGATCAAGCCGTTAAGGCGGCTAGCCAATCTAAAAAAACTTGGGCTAAAGGCTTAGTGAACGGTGTGCTACGTAATTTTTTACGTCAACAATCTGAACTTTTGGCCAACATCTATGGCAATGAGTTTGCTACTTATTCTTATCCTTTATGGTGGATCAATAAGTTAAAGAACCAATATCCAGAAAGTTGGGAAGAGATTTTACTTGTGGGTAATCAGCACCCGCCCATGACTCTGCGAGTAAATCAAAGGCAAATTACATCTGCTGGTTTTGTGGCAAAACTTAATGCAGATGGGATTGAAGCGAAAGTATTAGGAGCGAATGCAATAACCCTAGACAAGCCCATTCCTGTCGATCGTATTCCTGGATTTTATGACGGACAAGCTTCTGTTCAAGATTACGCCGCGCAATTGGCAGGCTACGCTTTGGATTTAAAGGCTGGTCAGCGAGTACTTGATGCTTGTTGTGCGCCAGGCGGGAAAACAGGTCAGATTCTAGAGTTGGCCGATGTTGACTTGGTCGCTCTAGATAATGATGCATCTAGGATAGAGCGCACCAAAAGCAATATTGAACGTTTAAAGCTTCATGCCACTTTAGTGGTTGGGGATGCGGCAAATCCATCAGGCTGGTGGGACGGTAGCCCTTTTGATCGAATTTTGGCGGATGTACCATGCACGGCTTCTGGTATCGTGAGGCGTCACGTTGATATTAAATGGCTACGCCGCGAGGCTGATATTGCTTCATTCAATAAACAGCAGGCTCAGATATTGCCATCATTGTGGCAGCTATTAGCAAAGGGTGGTAAATTGCTCTATGTGACGTGTTCAGTTTTTGTTGAAGAAAATCAACGGCAGATTGATGTTTTTTTAAAAACACATTTAGACGCTGAACAACTGCCATTAACGGCGCCATTGGCTGGTTTGAATTTAGACAATGGACAATTGCAACCCAGTGCACAGCATGATGGTTTATTTTATGCCTTATTACAAAAGCAATAAGTTTAGTTGCTTACCTATATTATTAACGCTATTTTTTGCGTTTAGCTCGTTTGCCTATGCCGCAAACAGTTCGATTCATATCAAAAATGCGGAACTCATTTCTCTTGAAGAAAGTTATGCCCTTAATGCTGATTTTGATATTAGCTTGAGCCCAGTGCTTGAAGATGCATTAAATAAAGGTGTGCCGTTTTCATTTTTAGTTGAATTTCAAGTGACTAGTCCACGCCGATATTGGTTTGATGATGAAATCGTCACTCAAAATCAGTATGTGACATTGAGTTATCATGCGCTTTCAAGACAGTACCTAGTAATTCGTAATAATCATCAACAATCCTTCCCTAATCTTCAGCAAGCTAAGGAAGAGCTCTCTATTATCAAGTCTTGGCCCGTGGTCGATAAGAAACTGATCAAAAAAGGCGATGCTTATTCTGCTGCTATTAAAATCCGATTAGATCAAACAAAATTACCCAAGCCAGTTCAAGTCGAGGCTGTTGGGTCGGATGATTGGAATATGGCTTCTGAACGCTATCATTGGACACCATTGTTTGTGTTCTAGGATGAGCAATTACTGATGCGATATATTGTTTTTATTACGATGGTGCTTGGGGGTGGATTGCTCTATCTCCTATCGCAAGCAAGTGGAAATGGAAATGTATCAGGGGCTGATTACACTTTGTTGTTAGGTCTCAATATCTCGCTTGCAGCAGCATTGCTCCTATTGATTGCATTTCAACTCTCAATGCTTTTCAAGCAGATGCGTGCCCGGGTAATTGGTAGCAGACTTACTTTGAAACTTTTGGGAGCATTCGCGCTGATGGCGATTATTCCAGGTTTAATTGTATATGCGGTTTCGGTCAATTTTCTTACCCAGTCTATTGAGTCTTGGTTTAACGTTAAAGTCGAGGCCGCACTAGAAGGAGGCATAAGGTTGGGTCAAAGTTCTTTAGACAGCATGCTGGCTGATCTGAAGCAAAAAGGCGACAACATGTCTTTAAACCTTGCTTTTCAGCCGACAAATTCACAATTGACAGTGCTTAATGATTTGCGTGAAAAAAGTGGTGTTCAGGATGCCGTTTTGCTTACTATGCAAGGAAAAATATTAGCTTTTTCAAGTAATGATCCAACCAGCTTTTTACCGGATACTCCAAGTCTTAGTCAACTTCGACAAGCCCGTCAAAAAGACTTCGCTATCATTGAACCTATTTCCGGAAAAGGTTTGTATTTACGCGCATTAATTCCGGTAAATATGAATGATATTGGTGGCGAAACTCGTATTTTACAATTGCTTCAACCTGTACCTAAACAGTTATCTAACACTGCAGAAGCGGTGCAAAATGTTTATCAGGATTATCAAGAACTTTCATTAAGTCGGGAGTCCCTTAAACAAGTATTTGCATTAACACTTACCTTGGTTCTGATGTTGGCGATGCTCACAGCAGTTTCAGTAGCGTTCGTGCTCAGCAGACGTCTATCGGCGCCACTAGGGGTGCTTGCTGAAGGGACGCAAGCTATTGCGAGTGGAGATTATGAAATTATTCTCCCCGTCCATGGTAATGATGAATTGGGAGTCTTAGTTCAATCCTTCAACAGTATGACCAAGCAGCTTGGCGAGGCAAAGCAAGCCGCTGAGAGTAATAGAGCCAGAGTTGAAGCTGCTCGGGGCTATCTAGAAACAATTCTGGCGCATTTGTCTTCCGGTGTTTTAGCACTTAATGATAAGGGAGAGCTACGCACATATAATTTGATCGCCTCGAATATTCTTGGAGTAGTCCTTGGCCATTTCTCTGGGCAGGCTTTTGAAAAAATTGGCCAACAGTTTCCTAATTTAAAAAATCTTATTGATATGATTTTGCAGAATGCCAACAAAGGAAAAGCTAATGAGTGGCAAGCTCAAATGGAAATTGTGACGACGCAAGGTCAACGGACCCTCTTGTTGCGAGGCACACGCCTGCCGTATAGCGCTGATAGTGGCTATTTAGTTGTGTTTGATGATATTACAACGATGGTTCAGGTTCAGCGTGATTCTGCATGGGGAGAGGTGGCACGAAGATTGGCGCACGAAATTAAAAATCCACTGACGCCGATTCAGCTTTCTGCAGAGCGTATTGAGCACAAACTAGCTAGTAAGTTAGATCCAGATGATAGTGAGATGCTAAGGCGTGCTACGGGGACTATTATTGCGCAAGTAGATGCGATGAAAACTATGGTTAATGAATTTAGTGAGTACGCACGTTCTCCAGTACTAAATCTAAGCCGCTTGGATTTTAATAAATTAGTCAGTGATGTTTTAGAGCTTTATGAGCCTGTGGGGGTAACCCTAGAAGTTAATTCGGCTAAGCAATCAGTCGAAGTATTGGGTGATGCCACGATGTTAAGGCAGGTGCTACATAATTTATTACAGAATGCACAAGATGCTTTGGAAGGAGTCAATGCTCCTAAGATTACAGTTAAGACAATAAAGATGGCAGATCTAGTGCAGTTAAGTGTTGCAGACAACGGTAATGGTTTTCCTGTTGAGATTCTGTCTCGGGCTTTTGAGCCCTATATGACGACTAAAAGACATGGCACAGGTCTAGGCTTGGCAATTGTGAAGAAAATCATAGAGGAACATCAAGGGACAATTACCATCGAGAATATTAAAACTCTCTCTTCAAATGAAACTGGGGCAGTTGTGCTAGTAAGTTTACCGATTCTTAATAGTGAATCTAAAAAAAGAAGTGTTAAAGCTAAAAAGGTAGATGCAGCATGACCGCAAGACAGGTATTAGTGGTTGACGATGAAATCGGAATTCGCGAGCTATTAAGAGATATTTTGGAAGATGAAGGTTATCAGGTGAGGCTTGCAGAAAATGCTGCCGAAGCTAGAGAGTTCCGTCAACATGCTAGGCCGGATGTTGTGTTACTAGATATTTGGATGCCCGACTGTGATGGCATTACTTTGTTAAAAGAGTGGGGTACTGGAGGCTTGCTTACCATGCCTGTTGTCATGATGTCTGGACACGGTACCATAGACACGGCAGTAGAGGCCACCCGTATTGGTGCATTTGATTTTCTAGAAAAGCCTATTGCTTTACAAAAGCTACTCAAAACAGTAAACGCTGCACTTAAACACAGTGAACAGCTCCCCAAATCAGATATGACCCTGCTTAATCTTGGCAAAAGTGCCGTGGTTAGTGAGCTGCGTCAACGCCTAGAGCAACTTAGCATGAGTAAAGCCCCCTTGTTGCTTATTGGTGAAAAGGGGAGCGGGGCAGAACTTTGTGCTAAGTTCCTGCATCAGGCAGGCACGCCGTGGATTGAACTCACTGAATTACAACGATTAGCTGAGACCCCCCTTGAACTCCTTGAGCAACTACGTGAGGGTATTTTGTTTGTCCCTGAGGTTGCTGATTTAGATAAAACCCAGCAAAAAGGCTTGATGGTTTTACTTTCTAAAACTGAGAAATATGGTACGCGAGTTATTTGTAGTACTTCAAGGCCTTTGCCTGAAATGGTTTCAGAAGGTACGTTTGATAATGGATTATTACTAATTTTATCAGTGAGTACCTTGCGTATCCCAAGTTTGGCCGATCATCGGGAAGATATTCCTGAACTGGCACGTGCAATGGCTTTTCTTTTGGCAGAAACCATAGCTGCACCATATCGTGAGTTTGAAACGGCTGCGCTTAATGCCCTAAGAAATGCGGATTGGCCTGGCAACTTAACGCAGTTAGATAGCGTTATTCATAATTTAATGCGAACAAGTCTAGGTGAAAAAATTACTTCAGAGGATGTTAATCGGGTGATTGAGCAGTTTTCTCCGCTTCAAAATGTGGTTGAACAAGAATCCTCAAAAACCAATGGATTGCCAATTGATTTAAATCGTCCGCTGCGTGAAGTGCGAGATGAATTTGAGCGTTTGTATTTTGAATATCACATTAAGAAAACAGATAAGAATATGAGTCGCGTGGCTGAGGCTGCTGAGCTTGAGAGAACTCATTTGTATCGCAAGTTAAAGCAATTAGGTATTAAGATTAAGTGATTGTTAAGCGCCAAAGCGAAGTCACTTCTGTTTTTCTGGCCTGGTGTAATTTATCCTCAGCATCCATTATTTTTTGGTGCTTAGGCCTGATATCCATCTTCTCTTTTACACGAAGTCCAGCCTTTTCAATTAAAGTTAATAATTCATTCTGACCCCTTAAGCCTAAGGCTTCAGCAAAGTTGGACATAATTAACCAACCCTCTCCACCAGGCATAAGCTTTTCTTTTAAACCGTTTAAGAATGCTATTAACATCCGACTATCTGGATCATAAATTGCATACTCAATGGGCGAGCTAGGTTTCGCTGGAAGCCATGGTGGATTGCACACAATTAATGATGCTTTTCCTTCTGGAAACATATTGGTTTTCGTAATAGTGACTCTGTTCTGTAAGCCCAGTCTCGTGATGTTTTCCTCAGCACAAACTATTGCTCGGCTATCTTGATCTGTCGCAATCACTTTCTTAACACCTCTTTTAGCAAGTAATGCTGCAATTACACCGGTGCCAGTTCCAATATCAAAAGCCAATTCTGTGGGGGGGAGTGTGGCATTAGCAATCAGTTGTAAATACTCACCTCGTATTGGAGAAAATACACCGTAATGAGGATAAATATTGGTACCTAACTCTTCAATCAGTACCCCTTTTTTACGCCATTCATGGGCCCCCACCAAGCCCTGTAACTCCCTTAGAGATGTCACGAACACTTTACTGAACTCGCCATAAGCCTCAATAAAAGCTTGCTTGAAATCAGGGGCACGATTAAGCGAGATTTGATAGTCTTCACTAACTTCAATTAGAAGCATGCCTAAAATTCTCGCTCTTTGGGCTTGAGCCACGCGATGTAAATTGAACAAATGTTTGAGGTCTTGCGGAGAATCAATTAACGGACTTTTTTTTGCTATTTTTTTTTGGTCACAGCGCCTTGCCATTGCCTGTAATAATTGCCGCGCATTATGGAAATCACCACGCCATAACATGGCGGAACCCTCGCATGCAAGCCTATACGCTGTGTCTGCATTAATGGAATCATCCACAACTAATACGCGTTTAGGTGCAATTACATTAGCTTCAGATTGCCAGCGTGCAATGCGTGTTGTGCCACTTTCGACCCAGCTAATTGTCATTAAATGCTGAATTCTAAAACCACCGGCGTGTGGTCACTAGGGCGCTCTAATTTGCGAGGAGCTTTGTCGATATAACTTGTTGTGCAGGATTTGCTGAGTTCGGGTGTAATTAAGATGTGGTCGATACGCATCCCTAGATTACGTCTAAAGCCAGCCATGCGGTAGTCCCACCAACTAAATTGGCCTTCGCCTTTTTCGAATAGGCGAAAGCTATCTTCTAAACCTAAGTGAATCAGAGCCTTGAATGCTTCTCTTTCGGCCTCGCTCACTAATACTTGGCCTATCCAAGCCGATGGATCATGGCAGTCAATATTTTCTGGGGCAATATTGTAATCCCCTAATAGGGCGAGTTTTTGATACTTACTGATTTCAGACTCTAACCAGGGAGTGAACGCTTTCAACCAATTTAATTTGTATGCGTACTTATCTGAACCAACTGATTGCCCGTTTGGAATGTAAACGCAAATAAATCGGACACCATTTATTGTCGCAGCAATTAAGCGTTTTTGCTCGTCTACAAAGTTTGTGATGCCTATGTGTACATCATCTATGACATGGGGGCTAATGATTGCTACGCCGTTATATGTTTTCTGTCCGCTATGAATCGCGTTGTAGCCAGCTTCTTTTAAAATATCATAGGGAAACTTATGGTCCTCTTGCTTGGTTTCTTGCAGGCACAAAACATCGGGCTTGTTGGTTTCAAGCCAATCCAACACATGCGGTAAACGCACATTAAGAGAGTTAACGTTCCAGGTAGCAATTTTCAAAATTTATGCCACCGCAGTCATGCCATTATGACGGAGCAATGCTTCAATATCTGGAGCGCGCCCGCGGAATGCAACAAAAGACTCTAATGCTGGGCGTGAACCACCTTTTGCTAAAATTTCATGCCAAAAACGTTGGCCTGTCTCGGCGCAAAGGACGCCTTTCTCTTCAAACATACTGTAAGCGTCAGCTGAAAGAACTTCCGCCCACTTGTAGCTGTAATAGCCTGCAGCATAACCCCCTGCAAAAATATGTGAGAATCCGTTTGGAAAGCGGTTCCATTTTGGCGGTCGCACTACCGCGACCTCGTCACGCACTTGTTCGATTAAGTCCAGAGCAGTTGATTTTTCATCTGGATTAAATTCGTCATGTAAGCGCATATCAAAAAGTGAAAATTCGATTTGACGAACAGTTTGCATCCCGGCTTGGAAGTTTTTGGCCGCGACCATTTTGTCAAACAATTCACGTGGCAGGCTAGCACCAGTTTCTACATGTTTGGTCATATGGCGAATGACATCCCATTCCCAGCAAAAGTTTTCCATAAATTGGCTGGGAAGTTCTACTGCATCCCATTCAACACCTTTAATGCCAGAGACGCCATAATCATCCACTTGCGTGAGCATATGGTGTAACCCATGACCAAATTCATGGAACATGGTAATCACTTCATCGTGCGTGAATAGTGCAGGCTTATTTCCCACCGGCGCAGAAAAATTACAGGTGAGGTAAGCCACAGGCGTCACAATATTATTTTTGGCTTGTTTGCGACGCGTAATTGCTTCATCCATCCAAGCGCCACCACGTTTATTGTTACGGGCATACAAATCTAAATAAAATTGGCCAATCACTTTACCGTGCTTATCGCCAATTTCATAAAAAGCGGCATCTGAATGCCAAACAGGCGCCTGTACTTTTTTTACATGCACCCCAAAAATTGTTTCGACGACCTTAAATAAACCAAGTAATACTTGAGCTTCAGGAAAGTATTGCTTCACCTCTTGGTCTGAGAAAGCATACTTATCTTCACGTAATTTTTCAGAAACAAAGGCGATATCCCAGGCTTGCATTTCATTAATACCTAGTTTTGATGCATATTGTGTTAACTCTTGCATGTCACTTCTCGCAAAAGGTTTTGCTCGTTGTGCAAGACCATCTAAGAAGCTAGTCACTTCTGCTGGGGTATCCGCCATTTTGGTAGCAAGTGACATCTCAGCATAACTTTTGTAGCCTAATAGCTGCGCAGCTTCACGACGTAGTTTAAGTATTTCTTTAATTAGCGGGGTATTATCCCAATCAGATTTCCCAAATTCAGAAGCCCGTGTAGCATAAGCGCGATATAACAATTCTCGCAAATTGCGATTTTCGCAGTATTGAAGGACCGGCATGTATGAAGGAAAGTGAAGGGTGAATTTATAACCTTTCTTAGCTTCTGCAGTTGCTGCTTCTTGCGCAGCCTGAATAACATCTTCGGGAGTGCCTTTTAATTCTGAAATATCTAATACAAAATATGCAAAATCATTCACTGTATCAAGTAGGTTTTCTTCAAACTTGGTGGTGATTTTTGAGAGTGACTCTTGTATGGCTTTAAACCGTATTTTTTCTTCTTCAGGTAATTCCGCACCACCTAACCTAAAATCGCGTAACTCATTTTCGATTATCTTTTGTTGTGCATCATTGAGGGTATTAAATTCTTCACTATTTCTAAGTGTGCGAAACTTTGCATATAAGCGCTCATCCTGACCCAAATCGGAATAAAAGTCTGTAAGTTTAGGTAAGCTTGCATTGTATGCCTCTCGGAGTTCTGGGCTATTCACTACGGAATTCATGTGACCAACTTGAGACCATGCTCTTGAAAGCATTTCTTCAATGTCTTCTAATGGCTTGGCAAAATTAGCCCAGGTTGGTACATCGTTTGAAATAGCTAATTCATCGATACAGTTTCGACTACTTACAATTAGATGGTCAATAGCAGGCTCAACGTGTTCAGCGCGAATTTGGTCGAATTTTGGTAAACCGGAAAAATTTAATAATGGATTATGTTGTAAGTCTGTCAATTCAAATTCCTTAATTCATACAGAGGTAAATAAATGCAATAGTCATGCGTTATTATTTAGAGATTCATTTTTTGGATTAAAGGTTCAATCTTATCGCTATCATGACTTGCCAGTATTTTGCGCGCGGCCGGTACCAATTTAATTAGATCGCTTTGTAAGACCTGGTGTTTTACTGACAAGATGTGGGATGGATGCATAGAGAATTGACGTAAACCTAGTCCTAATAATAGACGGGTTAGTTTTGCATCACCTGCCATTTCACCGCAAATAGAGACTTTTTTACCAAGCTTTTGCCCTGCTTTAAGTGTGATTTCTATCAATTGCAGAATCGCTGGGTGAAGGGGATTGTAAAGATGAGAAACGCTATCATCTGTTCGATCAATGGCGAGCGAATATTGGATTAAATCGTTGGTGCCAATTGATAGAAAGTCTAACTCTTTTGCGAAAGCTTCAGCACATAAGGCAGCAGCAGGAATTTCAATCATACCGCCTACTTTAATTTCGTTATTAAACTCAATTTTTTGTATGCGCAAACTTTGCTTTGCACGCTCAAGCAAAAGTAAAGTTTGTCTGAGTTCCGTTACTGCAGACAGCATTGGGATCAATATTTGGATATTACCAAAAGCTGACGCTCTGAGCAGGGCGCGTAATTGTATGTGAAACATTTGAGGCTCAGCTAAACATAAGCGAATGGCTCGTAAACCCAGTGCTGGGTTCGTGCAACTCCTTGTGCTGTCCGAGTTTGTTTGTTTATCTGCACCTAGATCTAATGTTCGGATGGTGACGGGTTTTCCATCCATAGCTTCCGCTACAGCTTTATATGCCTCAAATTGTTCTTCTTCATTAGGCGATTCTCGGCGATTCATGAACAAGAATTCAGTCCGATATAAGCCAATACCCGAAGCACCAGAAGCTTTCACTTGAACTACATCATCAGGAATCTCGATGTTGGCATATAAATCTATGGATGTTCCATCTAGTGTCACTGCTTTCGTGAGCTTGATGCGCTTAAGTTTTTGTTGCTCGATTTGCCATTGTTCTTGCTTGAGCTTATATTCCGAGAGGGTATCCTTGTCTGGATTAACAATGAGTACGCCTTGGGTGCCATCAACAATGAGCAATTCGCCATCGCGAATCAGTCCTCTTGCACGTTGAAGTGCCACGATTGAAGGAATATTTAAACTACGGGCAAGAATTGCGGTGTGTGACGTTGCACCACCAACATCTGTCACAAAAGCGGCAAATTGATGCTGTTTGAATTGAATTGCATCTGCAGGTGAAATGTCATGCGCTACTAAAATGATGGATTTTTCTTGTTCAATCACTTGGACCTGGCTAGGGCGTCCAAGTAGTGCTTTGATGATGCGTTCAACTACCTGAACGACGTCATGTTTGCGTTCACGTAAGTATTCATCTTCAATCTGGTCAAACTGTTCGATGATACTTTCCATCTGTTGTTTGAGTGCCCATTCGGCATTGCAATGTTCATTCGTGATGATGTTTTTTGGATCTTGTGCAAGCGTGTGATCGCTCAAAATCATCAAATGGGTGTTAATGAATGCTTTTAATTCAGCAGGAGAACGGCTTGGTAGTTGAGTCCTAACAGTTTCTAAATCATGTTTGACGGTATCAATTGCCTGATCAAATCTTTTGACTTCTTGTTCGATAAGGTTCTGAGGTACTTGGTAATGCACAACCTCTAACAGTGCGTGCGAAACTAAATGAGCGTGCCCGATAGCAATGCCATTTGAGACGCCTACACCATGAATAGAGAAACTCATTGCTTTAATAGCCTCATTATTCGGGCTCACCAAAACGGTTGTTAATTAAACTCACCAATGTTTCGATCGCCTCTTTTTCATCAGCCCCTAAGGTTTCTAAACTGATTGTGCTTCCTTTGCTGGCAGCCAACATCATCACGCCCATGATGCTTTTTGCATTTACGCGACGACCATTGCGTTCAATCCAAATTTCACTCTTAAATTGACTGGCTGTTTGCGTTAGTTTTGTGGAGGCCCTTGCATGTAAGCCCAACTTATTGATAATGAGTACATCTTGCTTCATTTATTTTTTTCCTTGCAGGCTTCTTCAGTGAAATTAATTACACCTTCTTGGCCGCCGCTTAATGCTTTTTCAGCTAATTTTCCTAGGTCACCATTACGATAGGTAAGTGCGCGAACAAGCATTGGTAAATTTACCCCAGCAATACCCTCGACATGGTTAGGCTCTAAGAGTTTGCTAACGATATTGCAGGGTGTTGCGCCATAAATGTCTGAAAGAATCAGCACACCATCGCCCTCGTCTAGATCTTGGACGACTTTTTGCATTGCCGGTAATAAAGTAAATGGATCACCGTGTGTATCGATTCCGAATTGTTCTAATAATGTTGGTCTTGAACCCATCACGTGGGTAGCGCAGTCAATTAGGCTCTTACCAAGTGAGCCATGCGCGACAATTAAAATACCAATCATAGTGATAATTCCAGTTCTCGATGTCTAATTAAGACTTGTTGCTTTTGACAGGTGAAGTGCTTTCCTAATTCTTCAACAAGATGAACAGATCTGTGTTGTCCGCCTGTGCATCCAATGGCAATCGTTAGATAACTACGATTTTCCAGAATAAAACTGGGTAACCAACGGGTAATGAAGTTTTCAATGTCTTTGTACATCTCTCTCACCAAGGGCTGTTGTTCTAAAAAGGCCTTGACTGGCAGATCTCGGCCTGTCATTGGCCTGAGCATTGGATCGTAATGTGGGTTTGGCAAACAACGCACATCAAATACAAAATCTGCATCAAGTGGTATCCCATGTTTGAATCCAAAAGAAGTGAATAGTAAGGTGATGCTACTATTATTACTTGCCACAAAATCTTTAACCCATCCACGTAATGTGTTGGCGCTAAGATCGCTTGTGTCAATATGTGGACCTAATTCGGCGAGCGGTGATAGTAGTTGACGTTCATATTCAATGCTTTCTGCTAGCGTAATATCTTCGCTACTCAAAGGGTGTCGGCGACGCGTTTCGCTAAATCTTTTTACTAAAGCTTGGGTGGTTGATTCTAGAAATAACACTTGAACGTTAACGCCTTGCGCTTTTAACTTTTCAATGTTTTCTGGTAAAGCTTCTAAGGCAGCACTGCGAGTATCGGTACTAATCGCGACTCGCTCTTGCGCGTCGTTTAGATTCTCGTAAATTTGAGGTAATAAAGTTGCTGGTAAATTATCGATACAGTAATACCCTGTGTCTTCAAGCGCCTTTAATACAACGCTTTTACCTGACCCTGATAATCCTGTAACGATAATAAGTTGCATTATTTCTTTTTCAGATTATTTTTTAATTCGCGAGCTTGGCGCTCCATAAACTGTTTCGTGCCATTGACACCTCGCAATAGTAGCATGTGATTACGGACAGCGACTTCAACTAATACTGCAATGTTGCGGCCAGCCGCAACAGGAATCACAACTTTTTGTATTTTTATGCCCAAGACCTCTTCATTGTGAGATTTGACTTTAAGTCTATCTAAGTTCTGTGGCGCCAATGTATCAGCCATCTCAAGTTGAATAATCAGATCAAGCGGCTTTGTTGGTTTGACAGAACTATCACCAAACAGGGCACGGATATTTAAGATTCCTAAGCCACGTACCTCCAAGAAGTCTTGTAACAAAGCTGGGCAGCGACCTTCAATGCGCTCTGGAGATACGCGATAAAAATCGACGATATCATCGGCGATTAAACGATGCCCGCGTGAAATTAGTTCTAATGCTAATTCACTTTTACCAATTGCTGGGCTGCCCTTAATGAGGACACCAAAACCTTGAACTTCTATAAAAACTCCATGAGCACTCGTTGATTCGGCAAGCACTTTTGCTAGATAGTGACCCATGACATCCATTAAATTTGGACTTGCTAGCGGCGAGGACATTAGTGCAGTTTGATGTTTCTCAGCGGCGGCAAGGAGTGCATCTGGAACTTTTTCGCCATTTGCAACGATAAGCATGGCAAGCTTAGTGGAAAATAAATGATCGATGGCTTGATTTTGATCTGGATTGCTCAAACCATTTAAATAGTCCATTTCTGCACAGCCAAGGACTTGAACGCGATTTGGATGGACGAAATTGCGATGACCGGTTAACGCAAGCGAAGGCTTGGATACAGTTTCGCTCGTTAATAAATTATCTCCACCAGACTTTCCCGCTACCCAAGTAAGCTTAAGTTTACGGTGAGTATCTTGGTGAAGTTGGTGAACGCTAATTTCGGCCATCACAGGTCCCTATTTAATTAACAATTACTCTGTTGCTTGATGTTTAACTGCGCCATTGGCTTTGTGATGATCAGTATTTTTTTCTTTATGTTTTAATACTTGACGATCAAGCTTGTCTGCCAGCAGATCAATTGCACTATACATATCCACATCGCTTGATTCAGCATGCAAGTCTGCACCTGGCACGTGGATGGTCGCTTCAACTTTTTGAGCAAGCTTCTCTACGCTCAATGTTACTTTGACATCAATCATATGATCAAAATGATTGCTGACTTTAGTGAGTTTGCTTTGGATATATTCACGAAGCGCAGGAGTGACTTCTAAATGGTGCCCAGTTAAATGTAAATTCATGGTTTACTCCTTTTGGTTGTGATGCAAGTTTTATATAGACTTGCGTTGATTTGCCGCGGGAATGTTCAGAGACTCGCGGTATTTGGCAATTGTACGTCTTGCAACGACAATGCCTTGTTTCGATAAAACTTCAGTTAATTGATTATCTGAAAATGGTTTTTTAGGATTTTCTTCAGCGATCATTTGTTTGATTAGTGCTCGAATAGCAGTCGCTGAGCAAGCGCCCCCATTATCAGTTGCTACGTGACTTCCAAAGAAATATTTGAGTTCATAAACGCCACGTGGTGTGAGCATATATTTTCTAGTCGTAACACGCGATACAGTGGACTCATGTAAACCAAGGTCATCAGCGATTTCACGTAATACTAAAGGTCGCATAGAGATTTCACCATGTTCAAAGAAATTACTTTGCTGGTCAATGATGGCTTGAGAAACACGTAAAATGGTTGAGAAGCGTTGTTCGATATTTTTAATCATCCACTTTGCTTCTTGCATTTGGCTATTTAAATATTGGTTAGAACTATCACGATTACGTTTCAATATATCAGCATAAAGTTTATTAATGCGTAATTTTGGAACGACTTCATCATTTAAAGTTGCCTGCCAATGCCCTTTAACTTTTTTTACAACAATTTCATGTTGAATATAATGACCAGCAGCTAGCTTTGTAAAGTCGCCACCTGGTCGTGGATTTAAATTTTTTAGCATATTTTGAGCAGCTCTAATGCTGTTATCATCGCAACGAAGCGCCTTTTTCAGCTTCACATAATCGCGTGAGGCTAATGCTGGTAAATGATGTTCTGCAATTTGTAGCGCCAATTCCAAAACGTTTTTATTTTCTTGATAAATCTCTGTAGGCAAGAGCGCTAATTGCAACAATAAGCATTCAGATAAGTTACGTGCACCAACCCCTGGAGGATCAAGGTGTTGGATATGTTTTAAAGCTGTTTGTAGTTCTAGCATGTCTATTTCATGCTCGGCAGAAAGTAACTCTGCCAACTCATCAAGTGATTGTTCCAAATAACCATCTTCGTTAATGCCATCTACTAAGAAAATTGATAGATTTTGGTCGCGTTCGGAAAGCTGCATTAATTTAAGTTGGCTGATGAGGTGGTCTCGTAATGTGGGTGTAACAGCCTCCTGAAAAGTATAATCACTGTCATCATCTTGGCCGCCAGTCTCATCCCATCGATGACTTGTTGCACCGCCAAAATAATCATCACTTAATGAGACTTGATCTAAGTGATCAGAAGGCTCATCTTCATTTTTTTGGGTTGTGCTTGAAGTGCTTATTGAATCTTTTGTGGTGAAATCTGTGCTAGTAAACTGACTAACGTTTTCCGACCCATCGTCATTTTTGTCGGTGCGCTCAAGCAAAGGATTTTCTTGCAAGATCGTTTCTAATTCTTGGTTCAACTCTTGAGAGGACAATTGTAGCAAACGAATAGACTGTTGCAATTGCGGCGTGAGCGCTAGACTTTGTGAGAACTTGAGTTGTAAACTTTGTTTCATTTAGCGCTTAATTTTGCTGCATTTATTCATTAAAGGCGGAAGTGTTTGCCCAGATATACTTCTCTAACATTTTGATTTTCAATAATTTCTGCTGGCGTCCCCGAAGCAAAGATTCGACCTTCATTTACAATATAAGCCCTATCACAGATGCCTAATGTTTCGCGAACATTGTGGTCTGTAATCAAGACTCCAATATTTTTCGCAGTTAGAAATTTGATGGTTTTTTGAATATCTAACACCGCAATTGGATCAATTCCAGCAAAAGGCTCATCAAGCAAAATGAACTTGGGATTGGTTGCTAAGCATCGAGCAATTTCAACACGTCTTCTTTCACCACCGGATAAACTTACAGCGAGGTTGTCACGAATATGCGAAATGTGCAATTCTTCCAAAAGCTCATCTAAACGTTTTTCTATTGCATCAGAACTTAGTTTTTGAAGTTCTAAGATTGCTCGGATATTATCTGCAGTGCTGAGTTTTCTAAAAATAGATGGCTCTTGTGGTAAATAAGATAAACCCATATGAGCACGCTGATGAATTGGTAAGCGGCTAATATCCTTGCCATTTAATATGATGCGCCCGTCATTTGATGGAACTAAACCAACGATCATATAGAAACTCGTTGTTTTCCCCGCACCATTTGGCCCCAGCAATCCCACAACCTCACCACTTTTGATATTCAGTGAAATATCCTGCACTACCGTGCGGGATTTATATTGCTTACGTAAGCTTTGAACAATTAACTCTGTCATAAGTGCTTTATTTGCCTTATTCTGCAGGCTTGTTTTTAGGTTGAATGATTGCCTTCACTCTACCAGTTGGAGTCGCCGTTGTGGCTGATTTAGGGCCCCCACCAATTACTTCCGAATATTCTGCATTCGCGTCATACATAATGTAATCACCGTGCACGATATCATCAGCGCGTTTTACCCAAGCTTTAGTATAAAGCTGAACTTTATCCATTCGACCATCATATTCAATTCGCATTGCAGCTCCCTCCATGTATTCATCCTTGCCCTCACGTTTTTGTTTAAAGGTTGTTGGATTACCATATGATGAGCTATGTTGGAAACCTTCAAGATCTTCACGAACGACTAATTTATCGGCGTGAATAAGCAAAGTGCCTTGCGTCACAATAACATTGCCAGTGTAAATGCTGATCTTCTTCGCATCATTAACAGTGACGGTATCTGCTTCAATTTCAATGGGCTTGTCTTTATCTGCTTTCTCAGCAAATGCTGGCTGTATTAAAAGCATAAACAAACATGAAATTAAAAAATGACGCACCATAGGGACTCCTAAATCACTTTTTCTTAAGAACGCGAGTTGAATTTCGAGATGAGTTTGAGGATTTTTTGACATTATGTGCCTTCTTGTTTGGTGCTATTTTATTTGCGGCTTCTATAGGATTCACCTTAGCGCTTGAAGCAGGATTAGGCAAGAGTGGTTTGGATGATTTTATATTCGGCTTCTCATAATGCACTCGCACGTTTTTTAGTAATGTAAAGGTTTTTTGAGATTTGTCGTAAATCATTCCTGTACCGTGAATGACTGTTTTTGGGGCTTGGGTAATCACTACATCACTCTCGGTATTTACGATCTCTTTTTTTGGAAAAACTTTTAAATAATTTGTTGATAATCGCATTTCTCCGCGACCCTCAAATGCTTGACGCACAACAACAACATTGTCTTTGAATTCAACCACTTCTCCATTAGATGACACCAACCCTTTTTGGCCCTCAATTTGAGTATAAGGCTTATTTTCGCCGAATTGTGTAAAGCGAGGCCGTACTAGCTCGGTACTGTCATTGTCCGGATAGTGGCGCATTCCAGAAGCAGCTAGCATATGACGAAGATTGCCATTCACATCTGTTTTCGTGGTAACAAAATTCTCTATAAAATAATCAACATCATGGCGATTGCTGCCATCAACTTTTTGAGCATTTGACTTGACGGCGTTATTGATCCAAAAAGTGATAAAAGCAAGTAAGCCCAAAACAATCAGCGGAAAAATAATGGTGCTACGTCCATTCATACATGAGCCTGATTCCAAAAGTCACTATTTTTACTTTAAAAATTTTGCCATTTGTCCATCAAAAGTGTCTTGTGCTTTCATTAAAAGCTCACACAATTCTCTAACGGCGCCATGTCCAGCTTCTCGGGTGGTAATGTAATGCGAGTACTCTTTCACTAAAGGCATTGCATGTGGGACAGTAACTGCTAAGCCAGCGCGCCGCATCGGTGGAATATCAATTACATCATCCCCCATAAACATACATTCTTCAGCAGTGACATTTAGATCTTTCAAAATTTGGTTAAATGCTTCTAGTTTGTCTTCCACACCTTGATATACGTTAGCAATTTTGATATTTTCGGCGCGCTTAGTGACTACTTTAGATGTGCGGCCTGTAACTATGGCCATTTTAAGGCCCGTGTTGTGCAAAAGTTTTAAGCCCAAGCCATCTTGTGAGTGAAAGTTTTTATATTCCAATCCGTCGTCACCAAGCATTAGGCCGCCATTGGTCATGACACCATCTACATCAAATATTACAACTTTGATTTTTTTCGCACGCTCTTCAATTGAGATATTGTTTGTTAAAGCCACTGTTAAACCACCTTTGCGATAAGTAAATCGTGCATATTGATTGCACCTATTAACTCACCTTGTTGATTGACGACTAACAAGGCTGTAATTTTTCTTTGCTCCATAATTTCAACTGCTTCAACTGCTAATCTTTCAGGACTGATATTTTGTGGATTTTTGTGCATCACATCGTGAATGTTGCTGTGGTTAATATCAATTCCATTTTCGAAGGCCCGACGTAAATCACCATCAGTAAAAACGCCAACAGCCTTATTTTGGTCATCAACAATTGCAGTCATGCCCAAACCTTTGCGTGACATTTCTATAAGCGCATCTTTAAGGCTGGCTTTCATGCTGACGCTTGGTATTGCTGGGCCTTGGCGCATGATATCTTGGATTCGAATAAGTAATTTGCGGCCTATGCTTCCACCGGGATGGGAGCGGGCAAAATCTTCTGCTGAGAATTCGCGCTGGTCTAACACCGCAAGCGCTAACGCATCACCAAGTGCAAGCATGGCAGTAGAGCTGGCCGTTGGTGCTAGTCCTAATGGACAAGCCTCAATAGCCACTTCAGCATCTAAATGGATATCACCCTGCCTTGCCAAAGTAGAATTAATCTTCCCTGTAATGCTGATAATTTTAGTTCCTAAGCGTTTGAGCAAAGGCATTATGGTAATTAATTCGTCACTTTCGCCAGAGTTTGAAAGCGCTATGACGACATCATCTTTAGTGATCATGCCTAGATCACCGTGGCTCGCTTCAGCTGGATGCATAAAGAAAGCAGGCGTGCCTGTGCTTGCGAAAGTAGAGGCAATTTTATTGCCAATATGCCCAGATTTTCCCATCCCGCTAACCACAACTCTGCCTTGGCAATGTAAAATGAGCTCAACAGCTTTGGTGAAGTTGTTATCTAGCTTTTCTGCAAGAGCTTCAACCGCATTCGCCTCAATCAATAAAACTGATTTAGCGATATCGATAGGTGACTTCTTGGAGCTTGATTTTTCTAATGATGATTTTTCCATACATGCCAAGTATAAAAGGGAATGCATCATGAATAAAGGACGCAATTGCATTTAAGTCTGACTTTTAGTCTAAGTCGGCATGAATTTTGCAATATCATATAGTTTATGCACGAAACCTTGCCTGCTATTTTATTATTGTTAATCAGCTCTGTGCTCGCAGTTGCTCTATTTCGTGCATTCCGTTTACCTGCAATGTTGGCTTACTTTCTTGTAGGGTTGATACTTGGGCCAAAAAGTTTTGGTTTTTTGCCAGACAGCGACGCTAATCGAGAATTGGCAGAATTTGGCATAGTTTTCTTAATGTTTAGTATTGGTTTGGAGTTTAGTCTTACACAGCTTTACGCTATGCGTCGAATCGTATTAGGGATTGGTGGTTTGCAGGTTGCCATAACGATGGGCGTTATCATGCTGGTTTGTTTTGCTTTCGACCTTAGCTGGCAGTCGTCTTTGGTGGTCGGTGGGGCTTTAGCAATGTCATCAACGGCGATCGTTTCAAAATTGCTTGTTGAGCGCCTTGATTTGAATTCCCGTCACGGCCGCGTTGCAATTGGCGTTCTCTTATTTCAGGATCTTGCGGTTGTTCCATTGCTGGTTTTAATACCAGCAATATCAAGTCAAACGGGTTCATTAGCGTATACCTTAAGTATTGCAGTCCTCAAAGCCGCCATCATGCTTTCCTTTTTATTTTTTATTGGTAGAAATTTGATGAATCGTTGGTTTGGTGTGGTAGCTCGTCAGAAGTCAAGAGAGCTATTCGTCATGAATGTATTGATGGTTACATTGGTTTTGGCTTATGCCACAAAATTAGCAGGACTGTCTTATGCACTAGGTGCCTTTATTGCGGGCATGTTGATTTCTGAAACACGTTTTCGATACCAGGTTGAGTCAGATATCGCAGCATTTCGCGATATTTTAATGGGCCTCTTTTTTATTACTATTGGCATGCTGCTTGATTTTCATAGCCTAGGGGGCAACCTTTCTAATATTTTGATGGTTGTTGTTGGCTTAATTATTTTTAAGTCTCTCGTCGTCGCCCTACTTTGTCTTTTATTTAAGTATGAACCTGGAGTTGCATGGCGCGCCGGGGTGACTTTGGCTCAAGCTGGGGAGTTCTCTTTTGTGGTCTTTGCATTAGGGCTAGATCACGGATTGATCAGTAACGATTTGTTGCAGGTTGTTCTCGCAGGATCACTTCTTTCAATGTTTGCTGCACCATTCATCATTCAACATAATTTGCAAATTGCTGAGTTTTTTTCAAGAAGTTATACACGAAATCGTAAGAGTCAAATTGAGGGAATCGAGAATGTAGGCAAACAACTTAAGGACCATGTAATTATTTGCGGCTTCGGACGAAGTGGTCAGTATTTAAGTCGATTTCTAAAAGAGGAAAAATTTCCATTCATCGCTTTAGATATTGATCCTGCCCTAGTTCAGGAAGCAGCAAGTGCTGGGGAGCATGTTATGTATGGGGATTCTGGGAAGCGCTTGGTCTTAGCTGCTGCTGGAGCTGCTCGTGCAAAAGCATTGATCATTAGCTTTGATGATCCGCCATCGGTCATTAAAATTTTACATTTAGTCAATGATTACTTCCCTAATTTACCAGTCGTTGTTCGGACGGTAGATGATGCAAATATGGAGCTTTTCAGAGATGCTGGTGCTTCAGAGGTCGTGCCAGAGGTGCTTGAAGGCAGCTTAATGCTTGCCTCGCATGCGCTAGTTCTATTAGGCGTTCCCCTTAATCGAGTTGTAAGGCGTATTCGCTTGTTTCGGGAAGAACGATACAAAATGTTTAAAGGATTTTTTCATGGCATTTCGGATGGAGATGAAGCGGTTGAACGTGCGGCCCCACGCTTCCATTCGCTACCCGTAAATGCTTTAGCGTATTGCATTGGCAAATCGATCAAAGATATTTACTTTGGGATTTGTAAGGCTGAAATTACAGCTGTTAGGCGCAACGCGAGTCCTGTAGAAGTTTCACCTGACTTTGTATTTGAAGAGGGCGATGTGGTGGTTTTGTTGGCGAAACCACATGATTTGGTGTTGGCAGAGAGAATTCTGCTAACAGGCAAAGAGACGTGAAAGAACACATTGTTATTGTTGGCGGCGGGATTGTCGGTTGCATGACAGCAATGGCCTTGGTTGATCAAGGTAAGAGGGTCACCATCGTTGAACGCAATCAAATTGCCAGTCAGACTTCCGGTGAATCCTCTTGGGCAGGCGGTGGCATTGCTTTTCCCTTGCTACCATGGATGTATTCCGAAGCTGTTAACCATCTGACAGGATACGGCGCAAAATCTTATCGGCAAATTTGTGAGCGCTTAGAACGTGAAACAAGTTTACCAACGGACTTTATTAATTCAGGTTTTTTACTTCTTCCACCATACGATCAAACAGCTGCGATTAATTGGTGTGAAAGTCATCATCAAAAATATGAATTGCTAGATGACATTGATCCACTACTTTCATCTATAGGCCAAACTCAAGAATCCCTTTGGTTGCCAGAAGTTTGCCAAGTTCGCCCTCCTTATTTTATGAGGGCCTTGCGCCAATGGTTAGTCCAAAATGAAGTTACTTTATTAGAGCGCACGGAGTTGGTTCCGCTCAGTGAAGTGAAGCCACTCACTGCCTGGAAAACGTTAGACGGCAGAGAAGTTAAAGCAGATAAGTTTGTTGTGACATCCGGTGCTTGGAGTTTTCAACTTTTAAAAGCTGTAGCAGAAAAGCTCAACATTAAACCAATGCGCGGTCAGATTCTACTTTATCAGCCAGCCCAAAATCTAAAGCAAATTGTTTATAAAGATGGTTTTTATATGATCCCTCGTGCGGATGGACAATTGCTTGTGGGGAGTACTTTGGAGGATGTAGGTTTTGACGCTTCAGTTACTGAATCAGTCAAAAATGAACTAATATCTAGGGCCGAAGCGATTATGCCAGCATTAAAAGGGCGGCCTATTGTCAAGCACTGGAGCGGATTGCGGCCGGGCACCCCAGAAAACTTGCCAACAATTTCAGTGCATCCATGCATCCGAAATCTTTATCTTAATACTGGTCACTTTCGTTATGGTTTAACTATGGCACCAGCAAGTGCACGCTTGATTTCGGAGTTGATTGCGGGCAAAGCTCCATTTATTGATGTTAAACCTTTTGCCCTTGCAATTGATTAATCGCTAGTAACTCGCTGTTTTAGTTTGCATAAGCAAACGCTAGTTTTATAGAATGCCCTTATTAAATTCAACAAAGTGATGAGATGAAATACATTATTTTAGGTTTGTATGCGGCGTGCATTTTGTTTGTGCACTTTCGAGGCAAGGCTAGACTGCCTTTCTCTAGGCAGATGTTTGATCACTCTTCAGTTGTGTCGCCAATCAATATTTTTATTTATCTATTTTCAAAAGTGCCGACCAATCAGGCTTTCATCCCTGTTAGTGAGTTTAAGGGGCTAAAGTTATTGCAAGATAATTGGCAAGTTATTCGAGATGAAGCGCTGGCTTTAAATAAGTTGGAGAAGATTAAAGCTGCTGAGAAAAATGACGACGCTGGATTTAATTCATTCTTTAAAAAAGGGTGGAAGCGTTTTTATCTCAAGTGGTATGAGGCTAAACATCCTTCTGCAATTCAGTTCTGTCCTAAAACAGTTGCTTTGTTAGCCCAAGTTCCTGAAGTTAAAGCCGCTATGTTTACTGAGCTGCCACCTGGCGCAAAGCTTAATCCTCATCGAGATCCCTATGCGGGCTCTCTCAGATATCACTTGGGTTTATCAACCCCAAACGATGACCGTGCATTTATTGATGTAAATCAGCAGCCTTACAGCTGGCGTGATGGTGAAGGGGTTGTATTTGATGAAACTTATATTCACTGGGCAATTAATGAAACTGATAAAACTCGTATTATTTTGTTATGCGATGTAGAGCGACCAATGAAATATCGTTGGGCATCAGCCATCAATCGTTGGTTAGCTAAGGTTGTAATGACGGCAGGTAGTTCACCGAACGAAACTGGAGACCAAACTGGCGGCATTAACAAAGTTTTTCGCTTCTTTTGGTTAGTGGGTAAATATAGACGCAAACTTAAGAACTTTAGCAAATTACTTTATGTGCTGATTAAGTCTGGATTGATAGCTGGATTTTTTGTTTGGGTTGTTGGTGTTGATAATGTATTGAGAGGCTTAAAACTCTTATTCAATTAAGCAATCCAGTGGCCTGATTTGCCACCTTGTTTTTCTAGCAGCTTAATTTCACCTATCACCATGCCTTTGTCCGCTGCTTTGCACATATCATAAATGGTGAGGAGCGCGATACTAATGGACGTGAGCGCTTCCATTTCAACACCTGTTTTAGCTGTGCATTTAGCCGTCACAATGCATTGAATTGTACTGTTTTTATCGTCCACCTCAAATTCTACGCTGACTTTAGTAAGGTTTATTGGGTGGCAAAGTGGGATTAACTCCGAAGTACGTTTTGACGCTTGAATTGCCGCGATACGAGCAATGCCTAGTACGTCTCCTTTTATGGTATTGCCTTTAACGATTAATTGTAAAGTGGTTGGCAGCATGCGAATACTGCCGGTTGCAATAGCGACACGGTCTGTTTCTGCTTTAGCGCCAACATCGACCATGTGTGCTTGACCTTGTCCGTCAAAGTGAGAGAGTTCGTTCATAAATTTTGCCCTTTTATTTAAGCCGTTCGTATGAGAATTTCAATGCGAACCGTGAACTTGGCGCTTAATATCGTTATAACATCGTGTACTATTATTTTACTACTTGAGAGCATCAAAAAGCTCTCATGGACCTAGTGAGTAACGTTATCATACGCAATGATGAAATTAGTTTATAGCATTCTGTTATTTTCACTACTAGTCCCCATTGCACTGGCGGACGATTTGCCTGACTTGGGCGATGTTTCTGCGACGGTGCTTTCACCTTTACAGGAAAAGAAAATTGCAGACCAAATCATGCGTGATGTGATGTCAAGTGATGAGGTCATTTCAGATCCGGAAATTAACGATTACATCCAAAATCTTGGCATGCGCCTGGCGAGCAATGGCCCTGATAAAACACAGTGGTTCAATTTTTTTGTTGTCAAAGATAACAGTATTAATGCATTTGCTATGCCCGGCGGTGTGGTGGGGGTGCATACAGGCCTTATTGTGGCGGCCAGTAATGAGTCTGAATTAGCGGGCGTGATGGGCCATGAAATTGGACACGTTGTCCAGCATCACATGGCGCGGATGTTGGCACAACAAAAGAATGATTCATTGATTAGTTTAGCAGGCATGGCATTGGCTATTTTATCGGCACGTGCTAATCCCCAACTAGCAAGCGCCGCGATGACGGCTTCATCAGCTGGGGCAGTGCAGAAACAGCTGGATTACACCCGAGATCATGAACGTGAAGCTGACCGCGTTGGGATTTCTATTCTGGAAAGTGCGGGATATGATACTCATGCGATGGCTAGTTTTTTTGAGACGATGCAAAAAGGCACTCGTTATGTTGAAGGTAGCGCACCGACTTTTTTACGTACCCATCCAATAACGAGCGAGCGAATTGCCGATGTTACTGCGCGAATTGCAAATAGTCATTACCGTGTTGCGCCTTATTCCCCTGATTTCGATTATGTACGCGCTAAAATTTTGGCGAGCTCAGGAATTGCCAATCAAGCTGTCAATTTATTTCAGAGCAATTTACAAGATAGGCGCTATATTAGTGAAGGCGCACAACATTACGGTCTTGCTACTGCGATGTTGCGCCTTGGTAACCTTGATGGAGCAACTAAAGAACTGAGCTGGTTACGTTCCAATATGCCAAATCATCCATTTTTTGCTAGCCTTGCAGCTAATATCGAAGTGGCCCGAGACAACCCAATTAAGGCAGCTAAAGCTTATCAAGCGGGCTTAGCTATTTATCCTGGGAGTCGTGCATTAATCTATGGGTATGCAGAACATTTCTTACGCACACATCAACCACAACAAGCTTTGCAATTGCTTAATGAAAAGCAATCGCTATACCCCGATGATGCGTATTTATTTGAATTAAAATCGAAAGCATATGCGGCGCTGGGTAAAAGCTTACTTAGCTATCAAGCACAAGGTGAGGCCTACTTTAGGCGTTACAATGTACCTAAAGCTTTGGAACAAATGGATTTAGCCGTTAAGGCAGGTGATGGAGATTTTTATCAGCAGTCTATAGTAGAAGCGCGTTTAAAAGAGCTGCGAACTTTGATTGACGAACCTAAAAAAGGGGGCTGGTTTAACTAGCCAAAGAGGAATTAAGCATGCAGGAACGTAGAAAGTTTATTAAATCACTTTTAGCTTTAAGTGCGCTCTTGGTGTTGCCTATGAGAGCTTTGGCTAACAACTGGAACATTCCGGCGTTTCAAGCCAAAAAACTTCCTGAAGCTTTCGCTGCTTTGCAAATTAGCAATGTCAGTTTGTCGACTGATATTAAGGTTATCGGTCCAGACAAAGCTGAAAATGGTGCGGTGGTTCAAATTGAAGTTGCTAGCCAGATCCCAAATACTGAATCGATTACTATTTTTGTAGAGAATAACCCAACAGCATTAATTGCTAATTTTGTTTTTAGTGAAAATACTCTTCCCTTTGTGGTGACCCGCATAAAAATGGCTGAAACGTCAGATGTATTAGCAATAATTAAAGCTGGTAATCGCTATTTTTCGGCTAAAAAGCATGTTGAAGTTTTAGAAAATGGGTGTGGTTAAAATGACCGATAACATCAGAATGCGTGCGCAACTTAAGGGTGAAATTACTGAGGTTAAAATACTCATGACACATCCCATGGAAACGGGGCGACGTAAGAACGATTTTGGAGATGTCATTCCTGCTAACTTTATACAGACCGTTACTGCAACACTTAATGGGAAAATTCTTTTAGAGGCGCAGTGGGGAACCGGGATTTCTAAAAACCCCTACCTAACGTTCCATATGCGCGGAGCAAAAGCTGGCGATGTCGTAAGAATAAATTGGACTGATAACCAAGGCAAAATAGGCGTTGGTGAAATAGCAGTAACGCCTGCTTAAGTATTGTTTGTAATACTTAAGGCAACAGCTTCAGCAATTTTAATGCCATCAACTGCTGCTGATAAAATTCCACCTGCATAGCCTGCACCCTCACCTGTTGGGTAAAGCCCTTTTGTATTGATACTTTGCAAGGTTTCATCATTCCGTTTAATTCTAATTGGAGATGAAGTTCTAGTTTCTACCCCAGTTAATACTCCATCAGGTAAGTCAAAACCTTTAATCTGCTTGGCAAAAATAGGAAGTGCTTCTCGAATGGCAGTGATGGCATATTCTGGCAATGCAGTACTCAAGTCTGTCAAATGAACTCCCGGGGTATATGAAGGTTTAACTGTGCCAAGTTCAGTAGAGGCTTTGCTATTGATAAAATCTCCAATGAGTTGTCCCGGTGCTTGGTAGTTTCTTCCACCAAGTTCAAAAGCGCGCTCCTCCCATTTGCGTTGAAGTTGCATACCAGCTAGTGGATCCCCTGGATAATCTTGCTCCGGTGTAATTCCTACTACAATGCCTGCATTCGCATTTCGTTCGTTTCGTGAATATTGACTCATGCCGTTGGTCACTACACGACCTTCTTCTGATGCGGCGGCTACGACGGTGCCGCCCGGGCACATGCAAAAACTATATACACTGCGGCCATTTTTAGCGTGATGCACTAGCTTATAATCTGCAGCCCCTAAAACGGGGTGCTGTGCGTTTGGGCCAAATCGAGCCTGGTCAATGACTGACTGTGGATGCTCAATACGAAAGCCAATCGAGAAAGGTTTCGCTTCAATATAAATGCCGCGTTTATGTATCATTTCAAAAGTATCACGTGCACTGTGTCCAACCGCTAATACTAAATGGTTGGTTGCTATACGATCACCGTTTTGAAGCACGATGCCTTGTACTTGGTTATTTTCAATTTCAATATCATCCACACGGCTTTGAAAACGAATTTCACCACCAAGTTCAATGATGTTTTTGCGCATTTCTTCAACCATGCCAACTAATCGAAAAGTTCCGATATGAGGATGGCTGACATATAGAATTTCTTCTGGCGCACCTGCTTTGACAAATTCATTAAGCACTTTTCTGCTGTAATGTTTAGGGTCTTTAATTTGACTGTAGAGCTTTCCATCTGAGAATGTGCCTGCACCGCCTTCGCCAAATTGAACATTTGACTCAGGGTTGAGTTTGTTTTTTCGCCACAAATCCCAAGTATCTTTTGTACGTTCTCGGACGGCCTTGCCACGCTCGAGCACGATAGGTTTGAAGCCTGATTGTGCTAGGATTAGCGCTGTAAAAATCCCAGAGGGCCCAAACCCTACAATGACTGGGCGAGGGGTATTGGTACTTACTGTTGTTTTTGCCACAAAATGATAAGAAGTATCCGGAGCGATTTTAACATGTGGGTCTTTTTTAAATTTGGCTAGAATTTTGGACTCATTTTTAACTTCAACATCCAACGTATAAACAAACAAAATTGAATGCGACTTTCGAGCATCAACCCCACGTTTAAAAATAGCTATGCTGGTTAAATCATTTTCAGGAATACCAAGTTTTTTGATAATTGCGACTTTAATTTCTTCAGGTTTGTGATGAAGCGAAGTCGCTTTCTCTAAAGGCAGTTTGATTTCGGATAATCGAAGCATTTTTATTTTTGGGCTTAGATCAAATAAGCGGTAATTGAATAAGTTTTTTGAGAAGCGGAACCGTGACAGGTCTCTTTTCAGTGAGTGACCACTCGTCAAGCGCATCTAAGATTGCCATTAAACTTGGTAAATCACGGCGTAAATATCGTAAGCAGTAGTCAACCACCTCATCTGGTAATTTCATACCGCGTTCCAACGCGTGGTTTTTTAGCGCCTGTGCTTTTTCTTCATCACTAAGCGGATGGAGCTGATAAGTTAAGCCCCATGCTAGCCTGGTAGCAAGATCGTCACGAAGGTTCATTTGGTTTGGCGCGCCATTGCCAGCTGCAAGTAACACACCATTGCTAGTGCGCGCTTGGTTGTAGGTGTCGAATAAATCGATTTGGGCTTCGTTGCTGAGTAAATGGACATCATCAGCGACCACTAATTTGATATTTGTAGCTTTCACTAGCTCTTGAGCCGCTTTAAGCAAGTGTGTTTTTCCACTGCCGGAGGCTCCCCAAAAATAAATAAAGCGATTTTCAGCGCCCGGGTTTATGGCATGATTTAAGCTATGTAAAGCTTCAGCATTGCGACCAACAATGAAATTATTGATGCTTGGCAATGCATCTAATTGGATATCTAGAAGCAGTTGTTTCATTAATAATGAAGATTAAATAATTTAAGCGTCATGAACATGGCTTTTATCACTTAGTCTTTTCTCGTTTAGTCGTCATTTAGGTTAAAATTCAGGTATAACAAAAATATGCTTAAGTGCGTATTTTAACCTTTTATTTGTTTTTATCTTGTAGAAAGCGAGAAAGCATTGAATTCGAACGACCAAGCCAATAACGCATCTATTAGCTACCGTGACGCTGGGGTGGATATTGAAGCAGGTGACGCCTTGGTTGAACAGATTAAACCTTTCGCGAAACGCACTATGCGACCTGAAGTGCTGGGGGGAATTGGAGGATTTGGATCATTATTTGAGATGCCAAGAAAATTCAAAACCCCAGTTTTAGTCTCTGGAACCGATGGTGTTGGGACTAAATTAAAACTAGCATTTGAGTTGAACAAGCATGACACCGTAGGTGTCGATCTTGTTGCAATGAGTGTGAATGATATTTTGGTGCAAGGCGCTGAACCTTTATTTTTCTTAGATTACTTTGCATGTGGCAAGCTAGACGTGGGGACGGCAGCCCAGGTGATTAAAGGTATTGCACATGGATGTGAACAATCGGGATGTGCTTTAGTGGGCGGCGAAACTGCTGAAATGCCAGGTATGTATCCAGCAGGTGAATATGATTTAGCAGGATTTGCTGTTGGTTGTGTAGATAAAGAAAGTATCATCACAGGCAAAACAATCGCTGAGGGTGATGTGGTGATTGGCTTAGCCTCTAGTGGCGCACACTCAAATGGTTATTCTTTGATTCGAAAATTGATTGCAAAATCTGGCATTGATTTCAATTCGGATTTTCACGGGAAACCATTTAAAGATGTAGTAATGGCTCCAACTCGCATTTATGTTAAGCCCTTACTTAAATTAATTTCATCGGTAACAGTAAAAGGCATGGCCCATATTACTGGTGGGGGCATTACGGAAAACGTGCCGCGCGTTTTACCAGATGGACTAACTGCTGAAATTAAAAAAGGCAGTTGGGAAATGCCCGCTTTGTTTACTTGGTTGCAAGCGCAAGGCAATGTGGCTGAAAGCGAAATGTATAAAACCTTTAACTGCGGGATTGGTATGGTGGTGATTGTATCTAAGGACCAAGTTAAAGCAACAATCGACTTACTAAAAGCTGAAGGCGAACAGGTTTTTGAAATTGGCTTTGTCCGTAAACAGCAAACTGGTGAGCCACCAACTGTAGTGGTTTAACTCAAGTTGAAAATTGCAATTAACTTAGCATTTTTTCTACTTTTTCTTATAGCAGATTCGGCATTCGCAGCCCCAAAACACGTTGTGTTGACTTATCAAGCTACCCGAAACGGTAAACCTTTTGCTAAAGTTACAGAGACCTTTAAGCAATCTGGTGATCAATATGTAATAGAAAGTGTGACCGAGGGGGTGGGACTGGCCGCACTGTTCGGTAAACGGATTTTGAAAAGCCAAGGTGTCGTCACTTCAGAAGGTTTGCAACCTAAACACTTTGAGCAGCATCAAGGTGATAATGAAAAGAAAGCCATTTATGCGGATTTTGATTGGGCTGGCAATGAGTTAAGTATGAAGAGTAAGACGGGGGTCACTACAGAGCCATTAGTTAAAGGGTTGCAGGATGTGAGTAGTTTTCCTTATCAATGGATGCTATTTCCACCCAAGGATGAGGTGGTGAGCTTACCCATTACAACAGGTAAAAAGCAGCGTGTTTATAGCTATAAAACGGTTGAACGTGATTTAACTTTAACGTTGGAGTCAGGCCAGTTTAAGTCCTTGCATTTAATTAATGCGAGCGAAAATGGTGGTGGGAACGAAAAAGAATTTTGGTTGGCAGTTGAGCATTATTATTTACCTATTCGGATTATCATTCGGGAGGAAAATGGCACGCTTATTGAGCAAACGCTCACCAGCATTAATGTGGAATGATTTTTATCATTTTTTGCTTTAAAACTTCATTTGAAAAATAGCGAATTTTTTAAACTTAAATTCTGCAAAATCCATTTGGAACATCGATGGTTGTGGGCGATATTTCTTTCTATATTGCTTCATGTTTTGTTGCTGGGAGGTTGGAGTTTTGTACTGCCTATTTCTGTAACATCACCGAGCTTAATTGAGGCGGAGTTGGTTCAGCCACCGCTAAGAAAAATGATGCCTCACCCACGAAAGATCTATAAGTCAGCCACAATACATCACGCTCCACCCCATGAAAATAGTCATGAACCCATTAGTGATAGTGGAGCAGTTCCCGAGACCAGATCGCAAGTTGAGGCGCCTCTAGTAACTGAACCTTTATGGCGTGAAGAAGATCGGCCCGCCTACGAAGAAATTCCACGCTTACCATCGCCATCTTACGTTGATATTGATTTTGATGTTAAACGCATAGGTTTTGGAAACGGCCGTGCACATTATCGTTATCAGGTTGAGCCAGAGGGCCGTTATAGCTTGATAAGTGAGATGGAAGCATTAGGGTTGGCCTCCATTGCATTTTCAGGGAAGCGTATTGAAACTAGTGTTGGAAGAATTACAGCAGAGGGTTTGCAGCCAGAAGCATACCGCGTTGAAGTAACGGGTAAGCCAGATAAGTTTCAAGCGGCGAATTTTAATTGGGACAATATGAAATTGACTCTAAAAACTGCTAAAACAGAAACTGTAGAAGAACTGCCAGAAGGCACACAAGATTTTTTAAGTTTCCTATATCAGTTTATGTTTGTGCCACCTTTGAATAGGATGGAATGGCCCTTAACGAATGGTAAAATGGTTCGTGTTTATAACTATCAATTTGTTTCTGAAGAAGTAATTGCTACAAAGTTTGGCCAAATTAATGCTTATCACATCGCTAAAAGTAGCGGTGATGCAGAAGAAAAAACAGATGTTTGGTTAGCAGAAGATTATCGATTTATTCCCATTAAAATTTTGAAAAAAGCAAAGGACGGTAGCGGGTATGAGTTCATCGCCACTCGCATAGATACCGATATTGAAAAATGACAATAAACCCTAATCTCTTGAGACTCGCTGGGGTGGCGCTATCGGACGTTTTGTCCAATACAGGTCCTGCAGACGTCAAGCTTGGTTGGTTCTTTAAGCAAAATCGTGAACTGGGAACTAAAGATCGTGCATTTATTGCCGAATCTGCTTATGGCGTTTTGCGCCGTAAATCATTTTTAACCTACGTGTCTGAAGGTGATGACCCACGTAAGTTGCTGGTGGCTTATTTGGTGCGTGTGCTTGGAATGAGTACGCGAGATTTGGCTGATACATTAAACGCTCAACAAAAAGAATGGGCGGTAGAAATTAAAGCGAAGAAAACCGATGACATTAGTAAGGCTATGCAAGCTGATTTGCCAGAGTGGTTTTGGGAAAAGTTGGTAGAACAATACGGGGATGAGCAAGCACTAACAATCGCTAGAAGCATGCACCAGCCTGCAGCTTTAGATTTGCGTGTTAATTTAGTCAAAGCTACGCGTGAGGAGGTTGTTTTGAAATTTGCTTCTGAAAAGACGGAAGTAACGCTTACGCCATATTCACCAAACGGTTTGCGTATGTCGCAAAAAATGACTATTAGTCGCCATGTATTATTTACTGATGGCAAGATAGAAGTTCAAGACGAAGGAAGTCAGTTGTTGGCTCAATTGGTCGCCCCACGACGCGGTGAAATGATTGCCGATTTCTGTGCTGGGGCTGGCGGTAAGAGTTTGGCTATGGGGGCATTGATGCGCAATTCAGGACGCATTTATGCATTTGATATCTCTGAAAAGCGCTTACAAAACCTAGGTATACGTTTGAAGCGCTCAGGGTTGTCAAATTTACATAGCCAGTTAATTAGCAGCGAAACTGACCCTAAGTTAAAACGCCTGAATGGTAAGTTTGATCGGGTACTAGTTGATGCCCCATGCAGCGGCCTTGGTACTTTAAGGCGCAACCCCGATTTGAAGTGGCGTCAAAAGCCTCAGGATGTATTGGAATTGACTGTTAAGCAAACAAATATTTTGGCTCGCGCGGCTAAATTGGTGAAAGCAGGCGGCCGTTTGATTTATGCAACTTGTAGCTTGTTGCAAGATGAAAATGAACAAATTGCAGAAGCGTTCTTAAAGGGTAATCCTGATTTTATTTTGGTGCCAGCGAATAGTATTTTGGCACAACAGCAAATCAACTTGGATACAGGTAATTATTTAAAATTATTACCGCATTTGCACCAAACGGATGGTTTCTTTGCTGCGGTGTTTGAAAAGGCAAATGCAGCTAAACCTTTAGCTGATGTAAAAGAAGAAAAAGTTGAAGAGACTGCAGAACTTGATGAAGCGATAGTTAAAGCGGAACGTAAAAAAGCAGCAATTTCAAAATCTAAAGCGGTAACAAAAGCAGCCACGGCTAAAGCACCAGCTAAAAAAATTGTGGTTAAAAAGACTAAAGTTTAAAGATGAAACTGCCTAGCCTTAATCTGCAAATCCTCATCGGTGCAATCGCTGGGCTGGGGTTAGGTTGCTATTTTCATGTGCTTGGCGCTGAGCATGAGACAGTCAAATTAGGCTTGTATTCAGCAAGTTTGGTTGCCACTTTGTTTATCGACTTACTCAAAATGATTCTAATTCCTTTGGTTTTTTGCTCGATTGCAGTGGGCATCGCCAATTTGCGTCAGCATCAGCAAATGCAAAAAGTTTGGGTTGCTACTTTAGCTTTTTTTGTCGCTTCTATGGCTATTGCAATTACTCTTGGGCTATTGGCCAGCAACTATTTCAAACCTGGAACTGGAATGCACTTGGCGATGTTTGGTGATGCCATGAAGAACTTCGAAGCTAAGCAATTGCCTTTGGCTGAGTTTTTTGCGCAGTTCTTGCATGGCATTTTCCTCAACCCTTTTACTGCGCTTTCACAGGGCAATGTCCTAGCAGTTGTTGTGTTTGCTTTGATTTTGGGTATAACGCTGGTGATGGGTGGCGAACGATATAAAAATATATTGGCCTTGCTGCAAGAGGCGCTAGAAGTTTGTATGCGTATTGTTAGCTGGATTATGCGGCTTGCGCCGTTGGGAATTTTTGCCTTGTTGCTTAAGTTGGTCGCTTTACAAGATGCCGCGATGATGAGTACTTTAGCTAAATTTATTGTCGTAGTTTTGGGGACAACTTTATTTCATGGGCTTGTTGTTTTGCCATTAATTTTATTTGTGTTTACTAGAAAATCACCGCTTTGGTTTTGGCGAGGTGCGCGTGAGGCTTTGGTAACGGCTTTTGCTACGAGTTCGAGCAATGCAACTCTTCCAGTGACACTTCGTTGCACCACCCAACATTTGCACGTTAAGCCAGAAATAGCTGGGTTTGTAATCCCTCTCGGTGCAACCATTAATATGGATGGTACTGCTTTGTATGAAGCCGCCGCCGCTCTTTTTGTTGCTAATCTTGCGGGGATAGATTTGAGCCTTGCACAACAATTTATCGTTTTTTTTACTGCAATGATAGCCGCAATGGGGGCGCCGGGGATTCCTAGTGCAGGGATGGTCACCATGGTGATGGTATTGCAGTCAGTTGGCCTGCCTGCTGAAGCAATTGCCATTTTATTACCGATAGATAGATTGCTTGATACCTTCCGGACAGCGGTAAACGTTGAAGGTGATATGGTGGGTAGTCTGGTCGTTCAAAAGTTAGTGAATCAATAGCGCTATGCTTAGCTTTCATAAGGCCGAGTTAAGTGATGCTATTTCAATTGCTGAGTTAGTTAATTCAGCTTATCGAGGTGAAATAAGTCGCGCTGGTTGGACAACCGAAGCCGATTTATTAGATGGCCTGCGAATCACCACCCCAGAAGTAGCAACCTTGATTAAGCGTGAAGATGCTTTCGTGCTAGTTGGAGTGTTGCGGGATCAAATCATAGCAAGTATTGCTTGTGAGCACCTAGAAAACACCGCAAAGTTTGGCTTAATCGCAGTGAAGCCGACATTGCAAAATAAGGGTTATGGCCGCGAGATGATAAAAGCCGCAGAAGCTATCACTGCCAGAGAATGGCGCGTGGCTGGCTTTTATATGTCAGTGATTACCTTGCGGACGGAGTTGATTGAATTTTATGAGCGACTAGGTTTTGAGCGCTCGGGTCAGTTTGAAGACTTTCCTGAGAATCCAGCGTTATGGCAACCTAAAGTCCAGACTTTAGCGCTGGAATATTTAGTTAAGTTGATTCGTCATTAGCATTTTTAGCCTTAAAGCTATATTAAGCAAAAAACCTAAATTTTCTAGCTTTCCACTTTTCCAAACCATTCATCACCAAAGAGTAAGCGGCTGGCACCACTACCAAAGTCAGTAATGTTGATGAAATCATGCCACCGATAATCGCGACTGAAAGCGGTTTATTAGTTTCGCTCCCCGCACCCAATCCCAAAGCGGCAGGTAAAAGCGCCAAAATAATCGTGAGTGACGTCATCACTACTGGGCGCAAACGAATTGGGCAAGCTTCTTTGAGTGCATCGTTGATACCTGCACCACGCTCTCTCAATTGATTAGTTAAATCTACTAATAAGATGGAGTTTTTAGCGACTAAGCCTATAAGAAGTACTAAGCCTATCATTGAGTAAATATTGAGTGAATCACCTGAAAGTAAGAGTGCAATTAATCCCCCTATGATCGCAAGTGGTTGAGCCAACATGATGATGACTGGTTGAATAAAGGAGTTGAATTGACTTGCTAGGACCATGTACAGCAAGATGAAGGAAAGAATAAATACGAACTTAATATTATTGAATGTTTTGCCAAACTCTTCCGCTTGACCAGTCATTTTTAGGGTGTAGTTAGGGGGTAGTGTTTTTGTAGCGGTATCTTTCACTAAAGATACCGCATCGCCTAGTGGCATGTTTGGGTTGGCATAGAAGTTGGCAGAATATTGTAAGTCGTAGCGACCAATTACAGCAGCACCTAAAGTGGGTTTAAAGCTCGCAACGGCATCTAAACGTACTAACTCACCGCTTGTACTTCTCAAGTAAATTTTGCTTAAATCAGTTGTCTGCTTTAGCTCATTCTCATCCGCTTTGAGACGAATGTCGTAACGCTGACCATCGCCATTCAAGTCATTATATTTGGCGACATTCACCCCCCCTGCGTACATGCTTACTGCTTCTGCCACATCGTTAGCACTTAAGCCTAATGAGGCTGCGCGAGTGCGGTCTATGTTCATATCTAATTGGGGTAAGTCGAGCTGTACATCCAAATCGATTTTGCCCATTTCTGTGGTTTTACTAAGCGCTTGCTGCATTTGTTTAGAAAGGCTACCAATTTCATCTAAGCTTGGACCAGTAATGATGAATTGTAGTTTTTCTGAACGTTGGCCTTTAGTAATTGATGCTGGAGATGGCATTGCTTTGACCCCAGAAATTTGGTCAAACTGTTTTTTTAGTTCTTTAATCAAAGTTTGTTGGCTTTTGTCACGTTCCGTTTTAGCAACTAAGCGCACGTTGATATTTCCTTGATTGACCTGACCTCGCGAACCAGCGCCGATGGTTGAAAAATAGCTGGCAACCTCTTTCGGGTGTTTGGCAATCGCTGCCTCTACTAATTTTAGGCGGGAGTCTGTGTAATCTAAAGTTGATCCGAGTGGGCTTTTGACGCTGACAGTGAAGCTCCCTTCGTCGGCTTCTGGTACAAAGTCTTTTTGGACATTTTTCATGGCATAACCGCCAGCAAGAACCACAAATGCTATTGTGATAATGAGGACCCGCCAAGGATGCTTGAGGCTCAAGTTGAGTAAATAGTGATAAGCATGGTCGACCTTGGCGAGGCCTCTTTCAATGCTTGTATAAAATTTATTTTCTTTGTGACCAACGCTAAGATAGCGTGAGCAAAGCATTGGAGTAAGAGTGAGTGAAACAAATAGGGAGGTTAGCACGCCAAAGGTGACCACTACACCAAATGATTTAAAGAACATGCCGACGATGCCATCCATAAAAATCACAGGAGCGAAAATACAAACAAGTGAGAGAGATGCTGCAATTACTGCAAAGGTGACTTCGCTTGAGCCATTAATTGCTGCACTTAAGGGATCTTTATCTACATGTTCACGATGACGGAAGATATTTTCTAATACTACGATGGCATCATCAACGACCACGCCTATAAGTAACAATAGGCCAAGCAGCGTCATAGAGTTGAATGTGTACCCAGAGAAGTACATCACGGCAATTGCTCCCAATAATGAAACAGGGATTGCTGTTGCGATAATTAATGTTGAGCGGATTGACCGTAAGAAAATAAAGACAATCAGTGCTGCAAGTAGAGTGCCTGTGAATAAATGTTCTTTAAGCGATGCAACCATTTGACTAATGAAAATCGAATCATTCGTTGAGATTTCAAGTTTCATGCCCGGTGGCAAATTTGGCCGTATATCATCAACTAGACGACGTTCAACTTCATTGATGATTTCGACGGTGTTAGCGTTGGCGATTTTAACCATGCCCAAGCCGACGGTCGGCATCCCATTATAACGAGCAACTTGGCGATTATCAGTGATACTGTCTGTGATGCTAGCAATGTATTTTAATTTAACAGGGGCACCATCTCGGTGGTTAATGATGAGTTCGCCTAAATCTTTTACGTCGTGGAATTCTAAGTCCAGTTTTAGTAATTTTTCTGTTTGGTTACTTACCAAAAATCCACCAGGCAACTGCACGTGTTGAATGTTGAAAGCGTTGATAAGGTCGTTTGCAGTGAGTTTATAAGCAGCCATGCGATCAGGTAAAAGACTGACGCGAATGACACGGTCGCGACGACCGCCTAATGTGACTTCACCCACGCCATTAATAGTCTCAAACTTTTTCTTGAGGACGTTTATTGCATATAAGTTAAGTTCTTGTATGGTTCGGTCACCGGTCAATGCTAACCAAATGACGGCTTGCGCGTTCGAGTCAACTTTCTGAATAGTTGGTGGGTCGGTGTCTTTAGGCAATCTTTTGAGGACTTGACTGACTTTTGATTGAACTTCGTTATAAGCGACATCAATATTTTTATTTAGTGCGAACGTGATAGTAATCGTTGAAACGCCAGGCGATGAAGATGACTGAATATGCTCGATACCAGGGGTGGTATTGATTGCAGTTTCTATAATGCTAGTGATACTTGAATCCACAACATCAGGATTGGCGCCCTTAAGTGTGGTATTAATCATAATAATCGGGAAATCGATAGATGGAATTCGGTCAATTCCGATACGCTGATAAGAAATAATTCCAAATAAAACGATAACGGCAGATAACATCCATGCAAAAACATGGCGTTTAATGGAAAGCTCAGGCAAGTTCATGCAATATTCTCTTGGATTCTTATACTGTTTTTATGGGGTTTTATTGTTTTGATTGTTTTTTGGGTTGAATTTTCACTTTGGCTTTGTCGGTCAGAAATGCAGCTCCATCTTTAGCAATCACATCTCCAGCACTTAAGCCGTTGATAATTTCAATTTTTCCGTCTTGTCGCATCCCAGTTTTTACGATGTGTTGCAGTGATAATCCATCTTTTACTACATAAACTACTTCACCTGCAGGCCTTAAGACTACGCATTGTTCAGGAATTAAAACAGCATTGGCATGCTCGCCCAAGATAATTTCACCTTTCACGCTTGCGCCAGGTTGCCAGCCTGGCTGATTAGTGACAGCCGCAATCACATCGACGGCGCGGCTCGTTTCGGTAATGAGCGGTTTTAATTCGCGGATGGTACTAATGACCTCATCGGGAGAAGTTGGTGTGGTTAGGCGGACCTTTATGCCAGCGTGGATTTTGGCAGCAATATTTTCCGGCAATGGTAAATGTGCGATTAGTTTTTGTTTGCTGATGATCTGCAATAGAGGGTCGCCAATTTTGACGAAATCACCAGCAGAAACAATTTGTTTCTGCACTACACCATCGATTGGTGCAATGACAGTGGTTTTTGTGCGAGTGTGATCAATGATCGCAATTTGTGCTTTTGCTCCATCAAGTTGCTGTTGAAGAGCAACATGTTGGGTCGTTGCATCTTCTAGGGCATTTTGTGAAATGAAGTTTTTTTGAAGTAATACTTGATTGCGTTCTACGATCCGGCCTTGATTATTAGTTAGCGCTTCCACCCTGGCGACTTCTGCTTGCAACTGAGTGCGCTGTAAGTTGTAATCTGTGGCATCAAGCAATACTAAAGATTCTCCTTTTCTTACTGCTTGTCCTGGGTGAGCCAAGATTTTTGTTACTCTGCCAGCGACTTCAGCCGCAACAGTTGGGTCAATTAGTCCTTCTAAAGTACCGATAGATTCCTCTCGAACTTCTAATGTGCTAGTTTCTGCAATCGTTGTGCTAATTAGCACTGATTGAGGTTTCTTTTTTGAGTCTGATTCAGCTTCTTTTTTCCCGCAAGAAATTAAAGCTAAACTCATGAATGTTATTGCAACAATTGAAGAAAGTATTGTGTTGCGATTTGAATGATGTTGCTGTCTTAGCATGCCAAAAACTTTCAATAGATGATAATGGGAGTATAGCGATAGTCATATAAAAAGTGTGATTAAGTCTTAACGGTGGACCAATCAAAATAAGGACCAGGATCGGTTTTTCGGCCTGGGGCAATATCAGAGTGACCCGTAATTGCTTGAATTGAGTAACATTCTTTAATCGCTGTAATTAGAGCGTTGAGTGTTTCATATTGCAGTGGTTCAAAGGCTTCAAAGTCGCTACCCTCTAGCTCTATGCCGATTGAAAAGTCATTGCAGCCGTCTCTCCCTCCCCAATTTGACAAACCGGCATGCCAGGCGCGGTCATTGCAAGATGCAAATTGCAATAGGGTGCCATCCCTACGAATGAAGAAATGGGATGAGACTTTTAGCTCTGCTATTTTGGCGTAATAAGGATGCTCTTTTGGATTTAGGCGGTTGGTAAAGAGTTCGATGACGCCATTGCCTCCATATTGATTTGGCGGCAAGCTTATGTTGTGGATAACGATCAATGAAATATCAATTGGTGTAGGACGCGCATCTATATTTGGCGATAGGATATAAATCGCTTCGCTACATATTCCATTCAGATTGATTTGTAGATTCTGCATGCTTAATAATCGCTTATCCGATAAAATTCAGCCATATATTTTTTGAGGTGACTTCATGATTTTTGCTGAACTACTCTTATTCCTGATTGTTATTCTAATTGCTGCCGAAGTGTTTACCAATGCGCTTGAGCATTTAGGTGAAAAACTTGGTATATCAGAGGGGGTTACGGGCTCTTTATTTGCAGCAGTCGGAACGGCTTTGCCTGAAACATCAGTACCGCTTTTGGCTTTGATGGCAGGCACGAGTGATGCGCATTTGAATGAGGAAATTGGGGTCGGTGCAATTTTAGGAGCGCCGCTCATGTTATCTACCTTATCAATTTCACTATTGGCTTTTGCTGTCTTAAAAAATAGAAAGGCTAGTGGGCATTTCCATCCTGAGAGAACTGGCCTTAGAAGGGATTTAAATTTCTTTATTGTTGCTTTTGGTTTTGCAACCATAGCATTGTTTGTCCCGCATGAGATTAAAGCCGTGCGGTATGTGATCGGCTTTGTGATGGTTATGATTTATTTTATCTATATCATGCTCACTTTGCGCGCTTCTAAAGGTTTGGTTGCGGATGGCCATGCTACGGAAGCAGAAAGTCCTATGTTTTTATGTCGCTTAGGATTGCCCAACCATGCGGCTGTAATCTTAGTTCAACTTTTATTAGGATTAATGCTTTTGGTAGGAGGTGCTAAAGGTTTTATTTTTGGAATTCAAAGTGCCTCAGAAATTTTGGGGATAACGCCTTTATTGCTTTCTTTACTGGTTATTCCAATAGCCACGGAGCTTCCCGAGAAGGTGAATAGTATTTTGTGGATACGTAAAGGAAAAGACACCTTAGCTTTCGGTAACATTACAGGGGCGCTAGTTTTTCAGGGGACTTTATTACCAGCCATTGGCATTATGCTTACGCCTTGGGCCCCACAAAAGGAAGTATTTGCAGGTGTCGTAATTACATTGCTGGGTGTGCTTTGGTTGCGTTGGATGATTTCTCGAGGGCAACTCCGAGTTTGGCATGTTTGGGTGAATGGGTTCATGTACATCGCTTATTTAGCAATTGCACTAGGCTAAGTGTGAATGTGTTTTTATTAAGATTACCTATATCTTTGCTTTTCAACTTTAAAACGTATCTATTAAGACAATATGTCAACTAGACAAGAATTGTCAGACTTTCTCGCGCAGGTTGAGCGCAGGGCTTTTAAGCAAACCGCTTATGCCGTAAGAGATGATCATGCTGCTTTAGATATTGTCCAGGATGCAATGATGAAGCTAGCAGAAAAGTATGCAACTCGGCCAGTAAGTGAGTTTCCCATGCTTTTCCAGCGTATTTTACAAAATACGATGCGGGACTATTGGCGGCGTCAAAAAGTTAGAAATATTTGGACTACATTGCTCTCGTCATTTAGTGTTATTGGGGATGATGGTGAGGAATCAGACCCACTTGAAACAATTGGTTCAGCAAATGGCGATATTCTTAATGAGCCATCTGCGCAATTAGAACAGCGCCAAACTATGGCGTTGATTGAAGATGCTTTAAGTAAACTTCCTACGCGTCAACGAGAAGCTTTTGTGATGCGTTATTGGGAGGATATGGATGTCGCAGAAACAGCTGCTGCAATGGGTTGTTCGCAAGGAAGTGTCAAAACTCACTGTTCAAGAGCGGTGCGCACTATGGCCACAACTTTAGAAAAACATGGACTGGCAGAAAAATTGCTTCTAAGAACGTTATTATCTAAGAAAGGAGAAATTGATGAAGGCTGATGAACAAAAACAGAAAAGTGAGTTGCGAGAACAAGAAATTGCAAAGCGCATCGTTTCGCTTTTAGATGAAAACGCCTTTAACCTAGACAACACGATTGCATCCAAACTTACTTATGCGCGTGAAGAAGCTTTAGCCAAAATGATGAAGCCGACCTCGAAGGCTGTTATAAGTCAAAATGGTGTATTAAGATTTTTTGGGGATTATTGGTATCAGCATCGTTTATTAATGATGTTATTGATGCTAGGTTTCGGTTTAGCCATGTTTTTGACGATAAAGAATATTCCTAATCAGAATGAACTCGAGTCGGAATCAGGAGATGCGTACTTATTGGCTTCAGAAGTGCCTCCAGAAGTTTTTTTGAATGAAGGTTTTGGAACATGGCTATCAGAAAACACTCAGTAGTAATTCTAGTTTTTCTTGCAATTAATTTTTCTTCTTCTTTAGCTATGGCTGAAGATAATGATGACGCTGCCTGGGCCACACTTAATGATGATCAGAGAAAAGTTTTAGCACCATTGGCTCAAGATTGGGATGGTCTTCGCCCTTGGCAACGGGAGCGGATGTTGGACATAGTTCGTGATTACCCAAAGATGCCTTCCGATCGGCAAGAGCGGATTCAAAATCGTTTATTTAATTGGAGCAGAATGACGCCCTATGAGCGTGAAAATGCACGTAAACGATATCAACAATTTAAATCCTTGCCTCCAGAAAAAAAAGAAGCGATACATAAAAAATGGCACGAGTATCGTGAATCCTCTCCGGAAAGGCGCCAACAACTTAGAGAGCAAAATCCAGAAATTTTTGGCAGGGAGGATCTAGAGCGCTAAATGAAGGCCACTGATATTTTTAAACGTATTGCATGCATGCTATATGAGAGTATTTTGTTGTTCGCGATCCTGTTTGTTGCAGGCATTATTCATCGCGCCTTATTTGGCGACCCCCGCACAGATATGCAGAGACTCTATTTGTTCGTTTACTCATGGTTTATTGTTGGCTTGTATTTTGTTTTTTGTTGGGTGAAGTCTGGCCAAACTTTGGCAATGAAAACTTGGAATCTCCAACTGCTTGGATATGATGGGAACTTCTTAAGTATGGAATGCGCAATTAAACGTTATGTCATAGCAAGTTTCAGTTTGATGTTTTTTGCAATCGGGTTTATATGGGCGATATTTGATAGGGAAGGTTTATCTTTGCATGATAGATTTTCTGGTGGGCGCTTAATCGAGATTCCAAAAAACACTCAATAAACTCCCATATTTAAATACTATTTATATTTAAGATTTATTGAGTTTCTACCCACATCAACATAAAAACCCCACCCAAAAAGAATAAGAAGGTTGGCATGAAGGCGCTTGAAAATGCTGTCCAATCATTAAGTAGGCCTAAGTGCAATGAAACTTTATTGAGTACTTGAAATAAAATCCCGAGTAATACGCCAGCAAACAGTTTATTAGCTACCCCGCCAGAGCGTTGCTGTAAAAACCCAAATGGCAAGGCAAGGAGAACCATCACTAATGAAGCCATTGGGTAGACTACTTTAGCCCATAAAGCAATTTCATAACGAGAAGTTTTTTGCTTATTTTTGGTTAAGTGTGAAATGTAGGAATAGAGATTCCATGCGGACATTTTCTCAGGAACAACTAAAAGAATATTAAGCAGTTCTGGTCGAATTAGGGACTTCCATTCTGCCTTAGCTAAGTGATTGGATTTAACACTACTTTTTTCTAAATAGGTCTGAGTTAGATCGGTTAAATCCCAGTTTTCCCCATTGAATATTCCAGTTTTAGCTTGACTAACCATTTTCATCTGGAAGTTCTCATCAAATTCATAGATGTGAATATTAAGTAGCTGAGCATCTGGAAGAACCTGTTCAACGTTTACGAAATTTTTGCCATCTTTTACCCATAGTCCAGAACGAAAGTCTTGCGCGATCACCGAATCAATAGCCTTGATACGCATTCTTTGTGCTGTTTTTTCGCTAATAGGGGTGAGAACCTCCCCCACTATAAAGGTTATTAATGCAAAAGCTAAACCAATACGCAATAAAGAAAGCCCGATGTTGGCTATGGATACTCCACTGACCCGAAAAATAACGAGTTCAGAGTTTCTGGCAAATTGACCAAGTGAATATATGGTTCCAATGAGCACAGCAACTGGAACGATTTCATAAATATGGCCTGGTGCACTTAGCATTACAAAAATGATAATCTTCCCGATACCATAAGTGCCCTTACCTACGCTTTCTAACTCTTGTAATAAATCGAAAAAGGCGAACATGGCAAGCAATGCAACCATAATTAGCAGGATGCTATAGGTTGTTTCTTTTATTAAATATCGGTTAACAATATTCATTTATTCCACAGTCTTGGCATTAAAGGCAACTGAGATGCCCGTCGATAAAATAAATAGATTGTTAATGAAAGAAATATTAGATGTACTGGCCATAGTCCGATAATGGGACTTATTTTTTCTTGCACTAACCATGCTTGGGCAATGCTAATCATATTGATATAGATGATATAAATTAGAACAGCCATGGCCACATTACTAGACCTACCAGAGCGTGGATCAACAAAGCTAAGTGGGATAGCAAGTAAGACTAAAATTAATGCAGATATTGGGGTTGCTATACGGCCCTGAATCTCTGCATTATTAGTGGGGTTATGCACACTAAGCAATACATTAATTGGAACAGCTTGAATGACTTTAGCTGGGGGCTCTTTCGTTTCCTTTGCTTCGAGGCGTACTGCATACTTTTCAAAAGTCGTTGATGAGAATTCAGAAGTCTCAGGCTTTCCTTCATATCTGCGACCTTGTTCCATGATTAAGAAATTATCATGATTTTCCAGTGTTTCCCTGTGCCCTTGCTTAGCAACAATAACGCCCAGTTTTTGATGTTGCACAGATTGAATGAATATATTTTTTACTGTGGCGCCGAGCTGGTTAAAACTTTCAACAAAATACACTCGATTGGCTTGTTTTGACTCTTTAAACACCCCTGGCGTGATGGTCGCCAACTCATCTTGTTTTTGAAGTTGGGTTTTGTAGTCACTGCTTTTGTTGGTTGCCCACGGAGTGACAAATAAGCTTAAAAATGCAATTAGAATAATTACTGGCCCAGAAAAAGTTAGTATGGGTCTTATCCATGCCGCTAATCCTTGTCCTGAGCTAAACCAAATCACCATTTCGCTGTCACGATGTTGACGCGTTAGCGTAAGCAGAACTGCTAAAAATAGGGTGAGCGAAAGTAGCATTGGCAAAAATTTAAGCATGCTAAAACCCAACAATGTATTGATTGAATTGCTTGCTATGCTTCCGTTTGCAGCAATTCCAATGTAATAAGTGATGCGTTGTGCGATGACAATACCAAATAGGACTGTAAAAGCACCAATCGCTGTTTGAAGTAATTCTTGAGAGAGTGATCGTTTAAAGATCATAAATTAACAGGGCTTTTACTTGGTTGTTTAATAAATATGTTTACAAATGATTTCAGACAAAATTTTGATTTCAAACCAAAACGCAGGATAATTCAACGATATTTATCGAAAAGGATCTATTGAATGGAATTTAGCATAAAAAGTGGTAAATCGGAAAAACAACGTAATGATTGTGTAATCGTAGGCATCTACGAGTCAGGCAAATTAAGTCATGCCGCACAAGCTATTGATGATAGTTCAGAGGGCTTTTTGACCAAACTATTAAAGCGTGGAGATATGGATGGAAAAGTAGCTTCTTCGTTACTGCTCCATAATGTGCGCGGAACAAATTCTGAGCGCATTTTATTAGTTGGCCTGGGTAAACATGATGAATTAAGTGATAAGGCTTATCGTAAGGCAGCCATCGCTTCTATAAAAGCCCTTGCTAAAATTGGCGCTAGGGATGTAGCAAGTTTTTTAGCTGAAGTGGATGTTATAAACGCGAATAACAAAAAACTAGATCCTAGCTGGAAAATTGCCCAGATGGTAGAGGCCGTCAATGATGCTCTGTATCGTTTTGATGTGATGAAGGGTAAAAAAGATAAGGCAGATAAAGAATCTACAAAAGGAATCAACAAGCTTGATATATTTGTGTCAGAGCAAGATGATAATCAAGAAGCAAAAATTGCGTTGAAGCAAGGTATAGCACTATCTTCTGGTGTCAGTTTAGCAAAAGATTTAGGAAATTTGCCACCAAATGTATGCACACCAACTTATTTGGCGGAGCAGGCATTAGCAATGGTTAAATCGCATGGATTAACAGTGCAAGTATTAGGGCGTGAGGAAATGAAGAAGTTGGGCATGGGCTCATTCTTAGGTGTTGCTCAAGGAAGTGCGCAACCACCTAAACTCATTATTTTGCAACACCTCCGGGGGGAAAAGAATCAGAAGCCCGTAGTTTTGGTCGGCAAAGGGATTACATTTGATACGGGTGGTATTTCTCTCAAACCAGGTGCAGAAATGGATGAGATGAAGTATGACATGTGTGGCGCTGCGAGCGTATTGGGCACATTTAAAGCTATTGCTGAGATGGATTTGCAGTTAAACGTGATTGGCATCATTCCAACTTGTGAAAATATGCCGGATGCTGATGCTATTCGTCCTGGAGACGTATTGACGAGTATGTCTGGACAGACTATTGAAGTGCTAAATACGGATGCTGAAGGTCGCCTGATTTTATGTGATGCACTAACTTACGCAGAAAGATTTGAGCCGTCGTCTGTAGTCGATATTGCGACATTGACAGGCGCTTGTGTTATTGCTTTGGGTCATCATGCTAGTGGGCTATTTAGCAATCAAGATCGCTTAGCAAAAGAGCTTTTATCTGCAGGTGAAGAATCATTAGATCGTGCCTGGCATATGCCATTGTGGGAAGAATATCAACCACAATTGGACAGCAATTTCGCTGATGTAGCCAATATTGGCGGTCGTGCTGGCGGTAGTATTACTGCAGCTTGCTTCTTGTCTCGTTTTACTAAAAAATATCACTGGGCACATTTGGATATTGCTGGAACAGCCTGGAATTCTGGCAAGGAAAAAGGTTCAACAGGTCGACCAGTCCCTTTGCTAACGGAGTTCTTAAAAAAACGTGCAGCAAAGATATAGCATTTTATGACGCGAGTTGAATTTTTTTTTAATGTCGAGGATAAATTACAGAAAATTGCTGAAATAGGTGAAAAAGCGATTGTTAAGAACGTTAAATTGATGATGTTTTTACAAAATGCTGATTTGGCAAATGAAGTAAAAGATTATTTGTGGGCCTTAGAGGATAAGTTTTTACCAAACCATGCGCCAGATGAAGCGCTGGCCTCAGACACACCTATAGTTGTGGATTGGCAAGGGGGGCAGCTTCTTCATGATGAAGTGTTGGTTAACTTGCAACATCCGGCTCCGATTTTTTTTAGTCGATTCCGAAGATTAATTGAGATTGTTGGTGTTGATGAGCAAGACAAGGTGCAAGCGCGCTCACGTTATAAATTTTATCGCGACCGTGGTTATGAAATCAAAAGCTATGATGCTAATAGCAAAGAGATCTAGTTCATTTTTTGATTAATTGAGAGAGCAATGACATCTGAACAAGAAAGTATTCCAGTATTGACTCAAATATATGTTGGTTCAGAGCCTCCTGTTCTATCGCCTGCGTTCTTCGAATTTGCAATGGCACAACTTAAGCCGTTTTTGGATAAGGCCATTACCGAAGCTGCTATAGAGAATCAAAAAGAAACAATTAAAAACGAGATTCTTGATGAATTGCGCTCGCCCTTGGTTCAGCAGTTTAATGAAGAGACTGTTAACGCTTTAGAAATTACTAAGCAATCATTGATTCGCGATACTGGTGATTTTTTAGATAAAACGAAAGCTGATTTAACGACCGAAATTCCAAAAATGTATCAAGTACGTGCAGAAATATTTCAAGCAGAACTAATTGAAACTTATACAAAACTTCAAGAGCAATCCATTTTGCAATTGAGCACTCAATTTGAGCGATTAATGCCACAACTTGAGATTGCTATGGTTGAAAAGGTTAATGGGCGTTTATTGGACTTGCAAACATTAGCCATTGAAAAAATTACTGGTGGACTACAAGAGAAAATTACCGATTTCCATCAGAAAGCTATTGAAAAGATACACCATGACTTACTGCATGATTTACCAATGATTTATGAAAGTATAGTCGAGAAGGCGAATCAAGATTTAGCTGAGCAATTAAAACAATTGCAAGAAGAGGCGAGTCAAGTTCTTAGCCAAAAGATGTATGAGACATTGCCTAGCATTTATGAACTTGCTTCTGCACAAATTAAAACAGATTTGTTTACAGAAATGTCCCAGTTTGCTAAAGCAACTAAGTTTGATTTTGAGACGGCGTTAAAGGGTGAGGTGCCTGAACTTGAGCAATTATTAAAGGAAAGAATACATGAAGCTTTTGCGGGTGAGCTGCCTTTAATGCGGCAGGAAATTAGTACACAGGTAAATGAAGAAATCGAAGCGTTGATTAAATCTGTTCGCTTGGTCGTAGGGACTAATCAACAAGATCTTAACTAGTTTCTCCCAGTTTTTTTTCATACTCTTTTGAATTCATTAGATTTTTTATGTCATCAGGATTGATTGGTCTAAATTTAAAAATCCAAGTTTTATAAGGTGCATCATTGATTTGTTCAGGGTTTAGCTGCAATGTGTTATTAACTTCCGTAACAACGCCGTCTAATGGCGCATGTAAGTCTGAGCCTGTTTTGACTGATTCTACCAATCCACAAGGTTCCCCTGCAGTTACTGCTGCCCCAATCTTGGGCACTTGAACAAATACGATATCACCTAATAAATCTTGAGCGTAATCTGTGATCCCTGCTAGAAGCTCTTCAGTGTTTGAACTTTCTACCCAAAGATGTTCAGAGGAATACTGTAAATGGTTATCAATTTTCATTATTGATTGGCAGGATATACTTAAAAGTGCATTTTCTCATATACCGATAAAAATAAAAAAATTAAATTTTTATGAGAAAATAGCTTATAAACATTAGCTATGTTGATGACAAATCAACATTATTTAGTTAATATCGTTCGAAAGTTAATTGATAGAGGTCATTAAATGACATCAAAAGTAATCACGATTAGTATTGCACTTGCAATAACGTTGTCTTTTGGTTCCGCTGAGGCAGCACATAAAAAACATCATGTGCGAATGCATGCAACGATTGAAGCACAATCGCATACCGTTTTAAGCCCCCATAAGCATTCTGCTCTGATTAAAGGGAACATCCAGAAAGCAAGTTTTCAGTCAGATCGGTTTCCTGAAAAATATGTTAACTCTGGTGAGCCGCATCTTGCTTCAGCAAAAGCACTAGTGATCGATCAAACTACGGGTGAGATTCTTTTTGCAAAAAACATTAATACTCAAACGCCGATAGCATCAGTTACCAAACTAATGACGGCGATGGTGATGTTGGATGCACATCAGTCTATGGACGAGGTGCTCCAAGTGACAGAAGCTGATGTCGATATGCTTAAAGGTTCAAGTTCAAAGTTGCCTGTTGGCTCACAACTAACTCGTGCCGAGTTATTACATATGGCAATAATGTCTTCTGAAAATAGGGCTGCTTCAGCTTTAGGTAGAAACTACCCAGGTGGCACCCCTGCTTTTGTTGTTGCCATGAATGAAAAAGCTAGTGCTTTAGGAATGTCGAGTAGTTATTTTGTAGACCCAACAGGTTTACATAGTGAGAATATATCTACAGCTGCTGATTTATCGAAAATGGTTCGTGCAGCTTACAATTATCCTCAAATTAGACAAGTCAGCACTTCGGCCTCCCAGGAGTTTAATTTGCATGGTTATCGCAATCCTGTAAACTTTTCTAATACTAACTTGTTGGTGAGAAATAACAGTCAAAAGTGGGTAATAGGTCTTTCTAAAACCGGATACATTAGCGAGGCTGGACGATGCTTAGTTATGCAGGCGGAAATCTCTGGAAAGTCTGTAGTTATGGTGTTGCTGGACTCTATGGGGAAGTTTTCACGAATCGGGGACGCTGAACGAATTCGCAAATGGATGGAAGCCCGTAACTTCTCATCTCGTATCAGTTAATCATAGCTTGGATGTAAAAAGCGGCTTTAGTTAAGCCGCTTTTTTTATGCCTTAAAGAAATATACTTTTAGATGTTAGCTTTTTTGATTGCGGGTTTCTTTTTAGCCGCTGCCTTTTTTATAACAGGTTTTTTCGAGGTTGTTTTTTTGGCGGCAGGTTTCTTTTTAGCAGGCGCATCTTTAGCAGCTTTTGTAGCTAGTAATTCTAATGCCTCTTCCATCGTTAATGATTCAGGATCTTCGCTTTTAGCGATGGTTGCTCGTATTTTTCCATGTTGAACATAAGGCCCATAACGACCAGAGTAAATTGCGATTTGTCCATCTTCCGTTGGATGATTTCCTAGCTCGCGAATAGGTGCCGGACCTAAATTTGCTTGCGCAAGCAACTCTACTGCACGAGCTAAATCTATATCAAAAACGCTATCGGATTTAGGAATGGATTTGAATTTCGCGTCGTGATTCACGTAAGGACCAAACCGGCCAATATTCGAGATTACTTTTTTATTAGTTTCAGGGTGCAGTCCTAAATCACGTGGCAATGCAATTAATTGCTTGGCTATATCTAAATTAACATTTGAGAGAGGTATATCTTTAGGAATGCTTACGCGTTTTGGTTTTTTCTTACTATCTGCTTCTGGTAAGCCAAGTTGCAAATAAGGGCCATAAGGACCATTAAGCAATAAAATGTCTTTTCCTGAATCTGCATCAACACCAATAAGTGTAGGTTCGCTACTTATGGCGAGTTCGCCGCCAATACTGCGCTTATAGTCGCATTTGGGCGTGTCACTGTAACCAGTACAGCCAATAAAGCTTCCATAGCGACTTAATTGTTTAGAGAGAGGCTTGCCGCATTTTGGACACGCTTCATCTAACAATTCAGTACCCGGGCGGTCAACATCTTTTTTATCATCAATTTGTTTGTGTAAGCCCTCCCAGAACTCTTTCAGCAAGGGAATCCATTCTTTATCTCCATCTGCGACATTGTCTAGCTGGTTTTCAAGATTGGCTGTGAAGTCGTAATCAACATAGCGCGTGAAATGGTCGGTTAGAAATTTGTTTACTACGCGACCTACGTCAGTCGGCGTAAAGCGTTTCTTATCTAATAAAACGTATTCCCTATCTTGTAAAGTAGAAATGATGCTTGCGTACGTGGATGGACGGCCAATGCCATATTCTTCAAGAACTTTAACTAAGCTTGCTTCACCATAACGAGGAGGAGGTTCAGTAAAGTGCTGGTCCCCAAAAATCTTTTGTACTTCCAGCACTTCACCCGTTTCTAATACAGGTAATTTGGTTTCGTTTTCCTCTTCGGCATCATCAACCCCCTCCATGTAAACCGCAATAAATCCTGGAAAGATTAAGGTTTGACCTGAGGCTCGAAACAGGTTGGCATCACTACCGATGGATAAATCAACGCTCACAGCATCAAATTTTGCAGGTGTCATTTGGCATGCTAAAGTTCGCTTCCAAATCATTTCGTAAAGTTTGAATTGCTCAGGAGTTAAGATTTTTTCAACACTTGCTGGAGTGCGTGAAATATCGGTTGGCCGGATCGCTTCATGGGCTTCTTGCGCATTTTTTGATTTAGTTTTGTAGGCAATTGGTAGCTTTGGCAAATAATCTGCTGAAAACTGTTCCTTAATATAGCCACGAATTTGTGCAACCGCTTCAACCGCTAGACTAAACGAGTCGGTACGCATATAGGTAATTAAGCCTACCGCCCCCCCACCAATATCAATACCTTCATAAAGTTGCTGTGCAATGCGCATTGCTCGGTTGGTTGTAAAGCCTAGTTTACGAACTGCTTCTTGTTGTAAAGTTGATGTTGTGAAAGGGGCGGCTGGTGAACGACTACGTTGTTTTTTCTCAACACGGCTAACGGTCGTTTTGCCAGCGCTTTTGATTAAAAGTTCGCCAACGATATCTGCTTGCTGTGATTGATTGATGACTGTGAATTGTTCTACTTTTTTCCCATTAAGCTGAATTAACTTGGCATCAAAAATATGTTGATGTTTGCGTGACTCTAGATGGATTGTCCAATACTCTTGGCTGTTAAAAGCTTCAATTTCAAGCTCGCGCTCAACAATTAGTCTTAATGCGGGACTTTGGACGCGGCCTGCTGATAGACCACGACGGATTTTCTTCCACAGAAGTGGAGACAGGTTAAATCCGACTAAGTAATCAAGCGCTCGACGAGCTTGCTGTGCATTTACTAATGGCATCAAAATATCACGTGGCTGATCAATTGCATGTTGAACAGCGCTTTTTGTGATTTCGTGAAAAACCACACGCTTTATTAATTTATTCTTGAGGAGATTTTTGCTTTTTAGAATCTCGGCAATGTGCCATGAAATAGCTTCCCCTTCGCGGTCTGGATCGGTTGCGAGGTAGATAGCTTCAGCATCTTTAACTGCACGTGTAATTGCATCCACATGTTTTGAATTGCGTTCGATGATTTCATACTTCATTGCAAAATCGTGTTCAGTATCTACTGCGCCAGATTTTGGAATTAGGTCTCGAACATGGCCGTAAGAGGCGAGTACTTTAAACTCTTTGCCTAAATACTTTTCTAGAGTTTTGGCCTTAGAAGGTGATTCAACAATCAATAGTTTTGACATGAGGGCTTTACAAGAATATGGCTGGTTGGGTTGATGATAAGAGTAAAACCTTACCTAGACAAGGAGCGACGAGCAAGTTCTTACATAATTTTTGTGAAGTTGCTCAAAATCCGCTCTTTAATTTTGTTAAAGATTACGTATAAATTCGATGCGTGTGCCTTCGCGGACGCTTAAGCTAAGCGCACCTTCTGTTTTTTCATTTTCTACAATATCACCAAATAAAGGGTCTTCATCTTTTACTGAGGCCTGGGTGAGATTTTTAAAATCATATAAACGACCGTCTGCTAAGTGAGAGGGCTCAACGTTAGTAATGGCACGGAAAATATTATTTATTCGTCCTGGCTGTTCTAATTCCCAAGCGTGAAGCATCTCTTTTACTTTTTGACGTTGTAAGTTTTCTTGCGAGCCACATAAGTCGCAAGGAATAATAGGAAATTCCATTTGACGCGCATAAGCGGCAATATCTTTTTCAGAGCAATAAGCAAGCGGGCGTATTACAATATTTTGCCTGTCGTTCGTTGCAAGCTTTGGAGGCATGGCTTTCATTTTTGCTCCAAAGAATAAATTTAAAAATAAAGTCTCCACAATGTCATCGCGATGATGCCCTAGTGCTATTTTATTAGCACCTAATTCTTTGGCGGTGCGATAAATTACGCCACGACGTAATCGTGAGCATAAAGAACAGGTGGTTTTTCCCTCTGGAATTTTTTCTTTAACGATTGAATACGTATCCGCTTCTACAATTCGATAATCAACCCCTAGTTTTTCTAAATATGTAGGCAGGATGTCAGCAGGAAATCCTGGTTGCTTCTGGTCCAAGTTCATGGCTATGAGTTTAAAGTCAATTGGTGCTCGTTCTTGAAGTGCAAGAAGTAGCATTAGCATGGCATGGGAGTCCTTACCCCCGCTCATACATACCAAAACGGTATCGCCATTTTCAATCATATTGAAGTCGCCTATGGCTTTGCCTGTTGCGCTAATTAAACTATTGCGAAGGCGAATGAAAGTATTAGAGGCGTTGTTTGGTAAATGTTTAATCATGAGAAACAAACTACTTTTATAGGTTAAGAGAGCGGCCGCCATCAACAGCAATAATTTGGCCTGTGATGAATGGCGCATCTTGAATGAGAAATTTTACTGCTTTTGCGATGTCATTGGGCTCGCCGATGCGTTTTAATAGTGTTTGCGAAATGACGCGTTGGCGATAAAGCTCATCAAATTGTGGGTTGTCTTCTGGCCACATTACGGGGCCAGGTGCAACTGCGTTCACACGCACTTCGGGAGATAGTTCATGCGCTAAGGACTTAGTGAGAGTGACAAGTCCTGCCTTAGCAACGCTATAAACGATGTAACCTTTTTTAGGTCGCTCAACGTGCATGTCAGTAATATTAATAATGCAACCTTGTTGCTTGCGTAGTTCAATTGCTGCTGCTTGCGCTAGGAATAGCGGTGCTTTTAAATTTGAGCCCATTAGATCTTGCCATTGCTCATCTTTGATATCACCTATTTCGGTTGGGTAGTAACTGGACGCGTTGTTAATAAGAACGTCTAGTTGACCAAAGTGTTTAATCGTCTCTTGTACGATACTGGGTAACACCGATAAATTAAGTAAATCACCCTGAATAATGGCGACAGAGTTTGGACGTTGTAAGTTGAGTTCAGCTTGCAACGACCGAGCTTCATTGGCGGAGCTTCTGTAGTGAATCATTAGGCTTGCTCCATTTGCATGGAGCAAGCGGCAAATAGAGGCGCCTACGCGCTTGGCGCCGCCGGTTATTAAAACAATTTTCTTTGTTAAACTGGTTTCCACGTTTTTTCCTGATTTTTAGGTTCAAGCAATTATAATCTAGTCTTTATGAATACTTCATTTCCGCAACCTGAATCAGATGGTCTCGCACACAGTGCGTTACTGGTTTCATTCATTCAAACGCTTATCATAGAGAATGGCGGTTGGATTAACTTTGCTCAGTTTATGGATGCGGCCTTATATACCCCTGGCTTAGGTTATTACAGCGGGGGTGCAAAAAAGTTCGGTTTAAGTGGCGATTTTGTTACTGCTTCAGAAATTTCCCCACTTTTTGCACAGACGATTGCAAGGCAGGTTCATCAAGTGCTGGATGCGCTTCAAACAAAAAATAAACAATGCAATATTTTGGAGTTGGGTGCTGGCACAGGTCGTTTTGCTAAAGATTTGCTTCTTGAAATGGCAAGGCTTGAACATTTGCCAACACGTTACATGATTTTGGAAGTCAGCGCTTATTTACGTGAAGTTCAGAGAAATACACTGCAGGCTGAGTTGCCAAATACCATGATGGATCGGGTTGTTTGGTTGGATGCTTTACCTGAAAATTTTGATGGCTTGATCATTGCTAATGAAGTCTTGGATGCTTTGCCGGTGCATATTATTGAAAAATGTGTTGATGGATTTATGGAGATCGGAGTGGCTTCAACAGATGGGGTCTTGGCTTTGAAAGAAAAGCATGGGGACTCAGCTCTATTGAAAGATTTCGTTAAGCAGCTTAATTTGGAGGAAGGGTATACGACGGAAGTATGTTTGATGGCATCAGGTTTGGTTGATAGCCTAGCCAATATTTTGCGAACGGGTATGTTGTTGATAATTGATTATGGGTTTTCTCGCTCTGAGTATTATCATCCACAGCGTAATCAAGGTACTTTAATGTGCCATTATCGTCATCGCTCACATGGGGATCCTCTGATTTATTTAGGTTTGCAAGATATAACAGCACATGTTGATTTTACTAGGGTTGCTGAAGCCGGTGTGGATAGAGGGCTTCGGCTCGTAGGATTCCTCTCTCAAGCGCAATTTTTAATTAATGCTGGTATTGCTAATTTGCTGCAATCTATTCCAGCGAATGATTCGGTAAATTATTTACCACTTGCGGCTTCGGCCCAGAGATTATTATCTCCATCTGAAATGGGCGATTTATTTAAAGTGATTGCGTTTGAAAAGCATTTGGATTTGTCTTTTATTGGCTTTTCAAGCGGCGATAAATCGCATACTTTATAGCATCACGTATAATTGCTTGCCATGAATGAAAATACCCCAGAAGAATTAACGCACCGCCGAATTCGCAGTTATGTATTGCGTCAAGGCCGTTTAACTAAAGGTCAAGAAAAGGCTCTTGCTGACAACTGGCCTAAATTCGGTATTGATTACGTCCCCGAAGTGTTGGATTTGTCGAAAGCCTTTGGTCGTCAAGAAAGTTCTAAGGTTTTAGAAATTGGTTTTGGTATGGGGGAGACTACAGCAAGAATTTCTCAAAGTATGCCTGAGCGAGACTTTTTAGGAGTTGAAGTACACACGCCTGGCGTTGGCGGGCTATTGAAGTTAATTGGTGAGTTGTCAATTAGTAATGTGCGTATTATTCAGCATGATGCGGTGGATGTTTTGAATAATATGATTGCAGACGCCAGCTTGGATGGTATTCATATTTTCTTTCCCGATCCGTGGCATAAAAAACGCCACCATAAGCGCAGGTTAATTCAAAGCAACTTTGTGAGGTTATTGTGCTCCAAACTGAAGTCTGGAGGTTATTTACATGTGGCCACAGATTGGGAAGAGTATGCTGAATGGGTGCTGGAAATTTTAAAGCAAGAGCCTTTACTGACCAACTCTTCGAAGGACTATGCAAGTAAGCCAGCTTATCGTCCGCTTACAAAGTTTGAAAACCGAGGAATTAAATTAGGCCATGGAGTCTGGGATTTGATTTTCATCAGAAACTAGAGGTGTGTTATTAAACCAGCCGTTAATAATCGTTTCCGCTTCCTCTACCCCTTGTTTTTTTAGACTTGAAAATAGCTGTATTGTGCAATTGCCCCAAGTGCTTTGCAGCTCTTTTTTTACTGTTTGCAGAGTTTGGCTGGCTGCATTTCGCGAAAGCTTGTCTGATTTTGTGAGTAAAACATGGATAGGTTTGTTGCTTGGTGAGAACCAGTCTAGCATTTGGCGGTCAAGTGGTGTAAGCGGGTGACGGCAATCCATCACTAAGACCAAGCCAAATAATGTGTTGCGATGGCTTAAATAATTGGAAAGTGTCATTTGCCAGTGAGCGCGCATCTCTGCAGGCACTTTTGCATAGCCATAACCAGGCAAATCTACCAAAAACTGGTCTTTTCCTAAGCTGAAAAAATTAATGAGTTGTGTGCGACCAGGTTGTTTGCTGACGTAAGCGAGGCGATTGTGATTTGCTAATGTATTGAGTGCGCTCGACTTTCCAGCATTAGAGCGTCCAGCGAATGCAACCTCTACGCCAACTGGTGGCGGCAAGTCACTCAAATGATGAGCGGAAATGTAGAACGTGGCATTTTGGAACAACGGCATAAGATAACCCCTTCAAGGCCGAAAATGCTACCACGATTAAGCGATTTTCGATAAAATGTTTTAATTGCTGTAAATCTATCAGTCGCAAGTTTTAAGGAAAAATAAGCATGAAAATTGGTAATGTATTAACAATTATTCTGATGTCTGTTGGGTTAGCTACAATTGCGCAGGCTGCGGGAAATGCGGTTGAAGGCGAAAAAATTGTGACTGGTGTATGTGCTGCTTGTCATGCCATTGATGGTAATAGTGTAATTACAACTAACCCCAAGCTTGCTCAGCAACATCCTGAGTATATTGCTAAGCAATTGGCAAATTTTAAAGCTGGTGAGCGCAAAAACTCAGTAATGTCCGCAATGGCAGCAAGTCTTTCATCGGAAGATATGGAAAATGTAGCTGCGTACTTTTCTGCTCAAAAAGCTAAAGTGGGTAGTGCGAAAACAAATGCTTCTGGATCATTAGGAGAAAAAATTTATCGTGGTGGTATCGCGAGTGTTGGTGTTCCAGCATGTGCCTCATGTCACGGCGCTTCTGGCGCTGGTATGCCTGTTCAGTTTCCTCGACTGTCAGGTCAGCACGCTGATTATGTGGTTGTCCAACTTAAAGCATTTCATGATGGTGAGCGTGCAAATGATGCAGCTAAAGTTATGCGCATGATTTCTGCAAAGCTTTCAGATGCTGAGATGGCAGCTGTCGCTGATTACATTCAAGGTTTACATTAAATTGTTTGGTAGCTAATGGCTGCTAAGTAAATTAAGGGTGGCGCTGCCACCCTTAATTTTTGCTTTCCACGATTTGCCAATTAGCTAACAAATTAGTTTATTAAAACTAAAATGGAAATGAAACATCGCTTTTTCGAGTATTAATTTTGTATGTTTTTCTATTATCAATCACACCAAATTTGCATTAAAATAGCTCAACACTTTTAATGCATAACATTATGTCCGACAACATCGTCGAAATTGATAATCTTTCGTTTGGCTTTAAGGGCCGATTGCTGCACAAAGGCATCAATATGGTCTTTCCTCGCGGAAAAGTTGTAGCCATTATGGGTGGGAGTGGAAGTGGCAAAACAACTTTACTTCGACTTATTGGGGGGCAGTTAAAACCAAATATTGGTGAAGTGCGTGTTGATGGTGAAGTGGTGCATAAACAAAGTATCGATGGTTTGTATCAATTGCGCCGAAAAATGGGGATGTTGTTTCAGTTTGGGGCTTTATTTACGGATTTATCCGTATTCGAAAATGTCGCTTTTCCAATCAGAGAACATACTAATTTGCCAGAATCTATGGTGCGTGATTTTGTGATGCTAAAGTTAAATGCTGTGGGTTTGCGTGGAGCACAAAGTTTGATGCCGACAGAACTCTCTGGGGGTATGGCTCGTCGTGTCGCCTTAGCCCGTGCTGTTGCACTTGATCCTCAAATTATTATGTATGATGAGCCATTTGCTGGGCTTGATCCCATATCAATGGGCGTTGTTTGTAATTTAATTCGAAGTTTGAACGACGCCTTAGGGGCAACCACAATTGTGGTTACCCACGACGTTCATGAGACTTTTAGCTTTGTGGATTATGTTTATTTTGTTTCTGGCGGCGTTGTCGTTGCCGAGGGAACCCCGGATGAATTGCGTAAGTCTGATATGCCATTTGTGCATCAGTTCGTTCATGGTGAAGCAGATGGCCCAGTGCCTTTCCATTATCCTGCACCAGACTATAAAAAAGAAATGTTAAGAGGTCATGATGCTTAAAGGATTGCCAAAGGCGCTCGCTGGTTTAGGTAATCGCACGATTGAAGGTATTTGGCGAATTGGTGCTGGCGCTCGTTTGTTTTTCTATATTTGGTTTTATCTTTTAGAAAGCTTTAAGCGACCTCGATTGATTGTAAGAGAGATTTACGCGACAGGTGTTCTGTCATTATTGATTATTGTTGTCTCAGCTTTCTTTGTTGGAATGGTTCTGGGCTTACAGGGCTACAATACTCTGCAAAAATATGGCTCATCTGAAGCAATTGGTGTGCTGGTTGCGTTATCTTTAGTTCGTGAATTAGGCCCAGTGGTGACTGCTTTATTGTTTGCTGGTCGTGCTGGCACGGCAATCACTGCAGAAATTGGGCTGATGAAGGCCACAGAGCAGTTGTCGGCAATGGAAATGATGGCAGTTAGTCCTGTTGCGCGCGTGATTGCACCGAGATTCTGGGCTGGTTTCATTTCTATGCCAATTTTAGCAGCGCTAGTTGCTATGGTTGGCGTTTTGGGTGGTTATTTTGTAGCTGTACCTATTATTGGCGTTGATGCCGGTGCTTTTTGGTCTCAAATGCAAGCTAGTGTTGATTTTCGAGATGATATTGTTAACGGCATTATCAAAAGCTTAGTTTTTGGTGTTGTTTGTACATTGATTGCATTGTTTGAAGGTTATGATGCGCCACCAACGGCTGAAGGCGTAAGTCGTGCGACAACAAGAACAGTGGTGAACTCTTCTTTGGCGGTATTGGGTTTAGACTTTATTTTGACAGCGTTCATGATTGGCGCTTAGTTCTAAAATATATTGAAACGGTTTTAAATTGGAGGTGGCATGGAACGCACAACAATAGATTTATGGGTCGGAGTTTTTGTCGCATTAGGCCTTGCTGCAATATTTGGGTTGGCCCTTAAGGTTGGTAATCTTACGTCGAGCAATATTGGCGAGACTTATACAGTTACTGCCGCTTTTGAAAATATTGGCGGATTAAAACCACATGCTCCAGTAAAAAGCGCAGGAGTTGTAATTGGTCGTGTTGATGGCATCGTCTTTGATAGTAAAGACTATGAGGCCAAAGTCACAATTAAATTGGATAAGCGCTATAAATTCCCAACGGACACCTTTGCTAATATTTACACGGCAGGGTTACTTGGTGAGCAATATATTGGGTTGGAGGCTGGTGGGGAGGATGCGCAACTTAAAAATGGCGACAAAATTTCGCATACTCAAGATGCCGTAGTGCTTGAAAAATTAATTAGTCAATTCTTATATAGTAAGGCTTCAGATAATAAACCATCTGACTCAACAAAGGCGGCAGAATAAATGAAATACATAATTAGTCTTTTTCTGGGTTTGATGATGTTTGCTTGTTCAGCATTTGCTCAAGCACCTGTGCCTGCCGATGTGTTTGTAAAATCAGTTGCGGATGATGTGTTGGCAATCGTTAAAAAAGATAAGGACATTCAAAACGGAGATCAAGAAAAGATTTTTGCATTGGCCGAAGATAAAATAGTACCTAATTTTAATTTTGACCATGTTTGTCGTTTGGTCTTAGGTAAAAATTATAGTAAGGCGTCTAAAGATCAGCAAGAAGCTTTCGAGCGTGAGTTCCGTAGCTTGTTAATTAGAACTTATGCCTCAGCACTTTCAAAGTATCGTAATCAAACCATTGAATACAAACCGCTTAAGGATGCTGCAGATGAAAAACAAGTCACTGTAAAGACACAAATTTTGCAGCCTGGTGGTCAGCCACTTGCTGTTGGTTTCAGTTTAGAGCATGTTTCAGATGTATGGAAAGTTTATGATATTACTATTGAAGGTGTAAGTTTAGTAACGAATTACCGAAGTCAGTTTAGCAACGAGGTTCGTCAAGGTGGTATGGATGGCTTGATTCAAAAGTTAGCCGATAAAAATAAAAGTAATGCGGCGAGTAAAAAATAATTCATCTACAGAATATTGATTGAGAGTTTAATTGGCACAGCTTAAAAAAGTCGATGATCGTTGGGTAGTTAGTGGTGATCTCACCATAGAGCACGCCCAAAAGCTTTTGATTGAAATCGATGATTTGCCAATGGGAAATTCTTTGGTGATTGATTTATCGCAAGTAACACATGTTGACACAGCAACCATTAGTTTGATGTTTGAGTGGTTGCGTAAAGCGCAAGTTAAAAAATGTGTTTTACGTTTTTCTAATTTTTCTAAAAATCTATTAAGTTTGATTACGCTCTACGGCGTGGTCGATTTAATTCCACAAGCGGCACATTAAAATCGACTGGGCAAATTCTAGCCCTAGGAAACTATGACTCCCGCAATAAAGATTCAACAAGTACATAAGCAGTTTGGTGCATTACATGCATTACAAGGCGTAGATTTAACCATTGAGCAAGGAGAATTTTTTGCTTTATTGGGTCCTAATGGTGCAGGAAAATCCACTTTGATTAACTTGTTAGCCGGATTGACGCGACCGACAAGTGGCAATTTATCGGTGATGGGTTATGACGTCACTGAGCAGTATCGTCAAGCTCGTCACGCATTAGGTGTTGTGCCTCAAGAGTTAGTGTTTGACCCATTTTTTAATGTTCGAGAGATGTTACGTTTTCAAGCTGGCTACTTTGGCAAAGGTCCTGAAAATGACGCTTGGATAGATGAAGTAATTGAGTCTTTGGGCTTAACAGATAAGGCCGGCACTAATATGCGTCGTTTATCTGGAGGGATGAAGCGACGTGCACTTATTGCTCAAGCCTTGGTCCATAAGCCGCCTGTCATTGTTCTTGATGAGCCTACATCTGGGGTTGATGTTGAGCTGCGCTATATGTTGTGGGAATTTATTAAGCGATTAAATCGCGAAGGCCACACAATTATCCTTACAACACATTACTTAGAAGAAGCTGAAAGTTTATGTTCACGCGTTGCGCTTCTTAAGCAAGGCGAGTTGATTGCGTTGGATAGTACAAAGAATCTGTTGGCAACTATTTCTGGTAAGAAGCTCCGACTGAAATTGTCTGGTGCTTTGCCAGTCTCTTTAAGAGACATGATTCGCCATCAAGAAAATCAGGAATACACCCTATCTTTGAATGCGGTCAATCAAGTAGAGTACGTGTTAGCTGAGTTGCGAAATGCGAATACTGTTGTGGAAGATATGCAATTAATAGAGCCTGATCTTGAGGATGTATTTGTTGATTTGATGGGCCGGCCATGAATCTAATTAATCAACGTATACGTGGTCCATGGACTTTATTTAAAAAAGAAATTTTGCGGTTTTGGAGAGTGAGCTTCCAAACAGTAGCGGCCCCGGTGATGACTGCACTTCTGTACTTATTAATTTTCTCGCACGTACTTGGCGGACGCGTTGAAGTTTACCCTGGCGTTCCTTATACAGCGTTTCTGATTCCTGGTTTGATTATGATGTCGGTTTTGCAAAATGCATTTGCTAACAGTTCTTCTAGCCTGATTCAATCGAAGGTGATGGGCAATATCATTTTTGTATTACTAACGCCCTTAAGTTATTTGGAGTTTTTCTTAGCATTTCTTGCTGCGTCTATCATAAGGGGTTTATGCGTGGGATTAAGTATTTACTTAGTCGCAATTTGTTTTATTGACTTGCCATTGACACATCCGTTATTTATTTTGGCATTTGCTTTCTTCGGAAGCGGTATGTTGGGGGCATTCGGTATTATCGCTGGATTATGGGCTGAAAAATTTGATCAAATGGCGGCGTTTCAAAACTTTGTCATCATGCCATTGTCATTTCTATCAGGTGTGTTTTATTCGATACATTCATTGCCGCCATTTTGGCAAAAAGTCTCACATTTAAATCCATTTTTTTACATGATTGATGGTTTTAGGTATGGTTTTTTTGGCCAAGGCGACATATCAGCTTGGTTTAGTTTAAGTGTTGTGGTGGGAAGCTTTGTTGTCCTATCATTCTTAACAATAGGCATGTTAAAAGCAGGATATAAATTACGAGGCTAGGAATGTTAACTGCAAATGAATTAAAAACATATATCACCAATGGAATAGTTTGTGAGCATATTGAGGTCCTTGGTGATGATGGGCAGCACTTTGAGGCGGTAATTGTCAGTTCTGTCTTTATTGGTAAGAACATGGTTCAACAGCACCAACTAGTTTATAAGGCGTTGGGCGATAGAATGCGTACAGAAATACATGCACTATCGATGAGAACATTTACCCCAGAAGCCTGGCAAGCGAACGGCAAGCGTGTATAAAAAAGAATTTTTCTTAGGAGTTTTAGCATGGATGTTCAAGCAGCAATAGAAAGTCAGATTAAAAATAATCCAGTGGTGCTTTATATGAAGGGCAGCCCCAAGTTTCCACAATGCGGTTTTTCGGGATTGGCGGTCCAAATTTTACAGGCTTGCGGTGTTCAGAATTTAGTGGCGGTTGATGTTTTGGCAGATCCAGAAATTCGAGACGGCATTAAAGTATATGCAAACTGGCCAACGATTCCACAACTTTACATTAAAGGCGAATTCATTGGTGGTGCAGATATTATTCGCAACATGTATGAGCAAGGTGAATTGCAAAAATTATTAGCTGAAGTGCCAGCTTAATTGGATAAGCTCCTTATTCAGGGTGGCGTTCGTCTAAATGGCGAAATAACCGTTTCAGGTGCTAAGAATGCAGCTTTGCCAATCCTATGCGCAGCATTATTAGCTGAAGATGTTTTGAAACTATCAAGCGTTCCTAACCTTAAAGATGTTGGAACAACCATTAATTTGCTTGAGCACATGGGGGTGAAAGTGTCACGTAAGGCTGACAAAGTTGATTTGGATGCCTCAGAGATACAAATATTAGAAGCACCTTATGAAATGGTTAAAACTATGCGGGCCTCTATTTTGGTCCTTGGTCCATTACTAGCTCGTTTTGGTAAAGCCAGAGTTTCATTGCCCGGAGGTTGTGCAATTGGTTCTCGTCCTGTTGATTTGCACATCAAAGGTTTGCAAGCGATGGGGGCCGAAATTCATATTGAGCACGGGTACATAGAAGCTAGCACAGCACATTTACCAAATAAGCGATTACAAGGTGCTCGATATTATATGGATTTAGTGACTGTTACCGGAACCGAGAATTTAATGATGGCTGCGGTATTAGCTAATGGAACTACTGTATTAGAAAATGCAGCTAAAGAACCAGAAGTTGTAGATATGGCAGAGTGCTTGATGAAAATGGGCGCTAAGATCAAAGGTGCAGGCACTGATGTTATTACGATTGAAGGTGTTGATAAGTTGCACGGTGCAGCTCATGAGGTAGTATGCGATAGAATTGAAGCGGGGACATATATGGTTGCTGCGGCAATGACGGGAGGGTTAGTTAAACTTCTTAATGTAAAAGAAAACTTACTTGATGCAGTGATTGAAAAACTTCGTGAGGCGGGTGCAGAAGTTATTTGTGATCAAAATACAATTACAGTAAAAAGTGATGGAAAGCTAAAGGCAGTCAATATCCGTACTGCACCGCATCCTGCTTTCCCAACAGACATGCAAGCACAATTTATGGCGCTTAATACAATTGCTAAAGGTGTTTCAAAGGTCACGGAAACTATTTTTGAGAATCGTTTCATGCATGTTCAGGAAATGCAACGTTTAGGCGCAAATATTGATATTGATGGCAATACAGCTTTGGTTAGAGGCGTTGCTCAGTTAGAAGGTGCTACAGTGATGGCTACCGATTTACGCGCTTCGGCTAGCCTTGTTTTGGCTGGTTTAGTTGCAAAGGGCCAAACTGTTATTGAACGCATCTACCATCTAGATCGGGGTTATGAAAACCTTGAGGAGAAATTGAATGCACTTGGCGCAAATGTGAAGCGGATTTCTTAATTACTATAAATTGATGACACTATGATTACCATCGCACTTTCAAAAGGCAGAATATTCCAAGAGACTTCACCATTGTTGGCGGCGGCGGGAATTCATGCTCTTGAAGATCCAGAGGCTTCACGTAAATTAATCCTACAAACTAACCGCGACGATGTGCGTTTGATTATCGTGCGCGCTTCAGATGTTCCAACATATGTGCAATATGGTGCTGCAGACTTGGGTATAGCTGGCAAAGATGTACTGGATGAACATGGTGGTGAAGGGCTATACCAGCCGATTGATCTAAAAATTGCTAAGTGCAAAATGATGGTCGCAGTTCGAGAAGACTTTGATTATTTGGCATCTATTCGAAGTGGCGCACGACTTAAGGTTGTCACAAAGTATGTAAAAACAGCCCGTGAGCACTTTGCTGCCAAGGGCATGCATGTGGATTTGATTAAGCTTTATGGATCGATGGAGTTAGGTCCTTTGGTTGGTTTGGCTGACGTGATTGTCGATTTGGTTAGTACAGGTAGCACCTTGCGTGCAAATAATCTTAAAGCCGTTGAAGAAGTCGGTGAAATAAGTTCACGTTTGATCGTTAATCAGGCTTCATATAAGTTGAATCGCGCTAAATTACAGCCAATGATGGATGCCTTTATTAGTGCAATAAATAGAGATTGAAAATAGGTTCAAGATATTATGACTTCAGAAATTAAAGTAAGACGCTTTTCTAGTATAGATAGTGATTTTCAAATCAAGTTAAAGACTTTGTTGGCATTTGAGACGGCTCAAGATGATAGCGTCGATGAGGTTGTTGCAAGCATTCTTAAAGATGTAAAAAGCCGTGGCGATGCTGCTGTGCTGGATTACACCAATCGGTTTGACAAAACAACGGCCAGTACATTATCTCAATTGGAAATTTCTCACTCTGAACTTGTCGCCGCGTTAAATGGATTGCCCGCTCAGCAAAGGGATGCTTTGCAATCTGCTGCTGAACGAGTTCGTAATTACCACGAAAAACAATTGATGACTTCATGGCAATACACTGAAGCAGACGGTACGATTTTAGGTCAACAAGTTACTTCCTTAGATCGAGTTGGTCTTTACGTGCCAGGTGGAAAAGCGGCGTATCCATCATCAGTATTGATGAATGCAATTCCAGCTAAAGTGGCAGGGGTGCAGGAACTTATTATGGTGGTGCCAACGCCCAATGGGGAGAAGAATCAATTGGTGTTAGCTGCGGCTGCGATTTCAGGGGTAGATCGAGTGTTTTGTATTGGGGGTGCGCAAGCCATTGGTGCTATGGCTTATGGTACTCAAACAGTTCCTCAAGTTGATAAAATCGTCGGCCCTGGTAATGCTTATGTTGCAGCTGCAAAACGTCGGGTATTTGGCGTTGTTGGTATCGATATGGTTGCTGGGCCTTCTGAAATATTGGTTATTTGCGATGGGAAAACCAATCCGGATTGGGTGGCTATGGACTTGTTTAGTCAGGCAGAACATGATGAGTTGGCTCAAGCTATATTACTAAGCCCAGACGCGGCATTTTTAGATAAAGTCTACCAAAGTATTCAGAAACTTCTTAAGACGATGCCACGAAAAGACATTATCTCAACCTCATTAATTGATCGTGGGGCCTTAATTCATGTCCGTGATTTGGAAGAAGCTGCTGAAATTAGTAATTACATCGCACCTGAGCATCTAGAGCTGTCCTTAGATGAACCGCTTATTTTTAGCAAAAAGATTAAACACGCCGGGGCCATCTTCATGGGACGTGATACTTGTGAGGCGCTTGGAGATTATTGTGCTGGCCCCAATCATGTACTCCCAACATCAAGAACGGCAAGATTTTCTTCTCCACTAGGTGTTTATGATTTCCAAAAGCGATCAAGCTTGATTTATGTTTCATCTGAGGGCGCACAGACTTTAGGCAAGGTAGCATCAACTTTGGCTTATGGAGAAGGCTTGCAAGCCCATGCTCAATCTGCGGAGTATAGACTGAAAAAATGAGTAGGTACTGGAGCAAGCTTGTTAAATCTCTTACGCCTTATGTACCTGGCGAGCAGCCTAAAATTAACGATCTAATTAAACTAAATACCAATGAGAATCCTTACGGGCCGAGTCCAAAGGTGATTGCTGCATTGCAAAAAGAAGCAGCTGATACTTTGCGACTTTACCCAGACCCTAATTCTGATTTGCTCAAACAAGCTATTGGGGATCTCTATGGCTTGAATATTAATCAGGTTTTTGTAGGTAACGGATCTGATGAGGTGCTGGCACATATATTTAATGCATTACTCAAGCACGATTTGCCTATTTTGTTTCCGGATATCACCTATAGTTTTTATCCAGTGTATTGCGGGCTATATGAAATTGAGTTTGAAACAGTTCCGCTCACTGCTTCATTTGAAATTAAAGTTGAAGATTATTTTAGGGAAAATGGCGGGGTTATATTTCCTAATCCTAATGCGCCAACAGGTTGCTTATTAACCTTGAAAGAGATTGAACGTTTACTTCAACATAATATAAATTCTGTCGTTGTGATTGATGAGGCATATATTGATTTTGGCGGTAAATCAGCAGTTAATCTGGTGAAACTTTATCCAAACTTATTGGTGACGCATACTTTATCAAAAGGGCGCTCACTTGCCGGTTTGCGTGTTGGATATGCGGTTGGCCACCCTGATTTAATTGATGCTTTGCATCGAGTAAAGGACAGTTTTAACTCTTATCCCCTTGACCGCTTTGCTCAAGCTGGTGCTATAGCAGCAATAAAAGACCAAGCATATTTTGAAAAAAATTGTGATCAAGTAATAAAGACTAGAGAGCTATTGGTTACCTCTCTAGAAAAAATGGGTTTTGAAGTCTTGCCTTCGGGTGCAAATTTTATATTCGCGACTCATTCGGAATATGATGCAGAATCTTTGGCTGAAAGTTTGAGGGAGCATAAAATTATTATTAGACATTTTAAGAAGCCATCAAGAATTGCTCAATATTTACGCATTACGGTTGGTACAAATGAAGAATGTCATTCTTTAATAAATGTTTTGAGTAGCATTCTTTAAAATGCAAAGAACTTTGACCAAAGTGAGAAAACGTTATATAAAGTTACTTTTGGTAAATGGTTACTTAATTCACCATTAACTATATAAAAAAATGTATCATATACCGTGCAGTTAAATTGTAAACGTGTAATTAAGTGGAGGAAGTAACATGGCATTAACACAAATGGCTTTAGATTCATTAGATTTTGACGCAACAGTAGCATTGGCTACAAAAGTTGCTCCACACGTTGATATTCTTGAAATTGGTACACCATGCATCAAGCACAATGGTATCAAATTGCTTGAAACTCTTCGCGCTAAATTCCCAAAAAACAAGATCTTAGTAGATTTGAAAACAATGGATGCTGGCTTCTACGAAGCGGAACCATTCTACAAAGCTGGTGCAGATATTTGTACAGTTTTGGGTACAGCTGATATCGGTACTATCAAAGGTGTAATCGATGTTGCTAACAAATACGGCAAAAAAGCTCAAGTTGACTTGATCAACGTTGCTGATAAAAAAGCGCGTACACAAGAAGTTGCTAAATTAGGCGCACACATCATTGGCGTTCACACTGGTCTTGACCAACAAGCTGCTGGCCAAACACCTTTCGTTGATTTGGCAATGGTTGCTAGTTTGAATCTTGGTTTAGATATTTCTGTTGCTGGTGGTGTTAAAGCTGCTACTGCAGCACAAGTACGTGATGCTGGCGCAACTATCATCGTTGCTGGCGCTGCTATTTACGGTGCTGCTGATCCTGCTGCTTCTGCTGCAGAAATTACAGCAATTGCTCACGGTGGCAAATCAGGTGGCTTGTTTGGATGGTTGAAGGGCTTGTTTAGCTAATTAAACTTGGCTAGTTAAAAGGTACTAAAAGACCATAATAGACCGCCGCAAAACAAAGTAATATGTTTTGCGGCGGTTTTTGTTTGTAATTTAAGAAAGAAAATATAATCTCATGCGTAAAGCAGAAGTTAGCCGAAATACACTAGAAACCCAAATTATTGCTTCCATCAATCTCGATGGATCTGGGACCTCACAACTGTTGACTGGCCTGGCTTTTCTTGATCACATGATAGACCAGATTGCTAGACACGGCATGATGGATATTGCGATTGAAGCAAAAGGTGATTTGCACATTGATGCACATCATACTGTGGAAGATATTGGTATTACCTTAGGCCAAGCTTTTGCGAAAGCGGTTGGGGATAAAAAGGGTTTGCGCCGCTATGGCCATTCATATGTGCCTTTAGATGAAGCGCTGTCTCGCGTGGTACTCGATTTGTCAGGTCGTCCAGGGTTAGAATTTGGGGTTGAATTCAAGCGTGCACGAATCGGTGATTTTGATGTGGATTTGATCCATGAATTTTTCCAAGGGTTTGTAAATCATGCTTTGGTGAGCTTGCATATTGATAATTTGCGTGGTGATAATGCACATCATCAAGCTGAGACAATCTTTAAGGCATTTGGGCGCGCTTTACGTATGGCAGCCGAGTTCGATACCCGTATGGCAGGCATTATGCCTTCTACAAAGGGGACCTTATAAGTCTGAGTTTTATTAGTCCAGGCTTCATTATCCGGATGTTTGGAATTGATAGTTTAATGGCAAGATTTTCAGATAAACATAATGATTGATATCGCGGTTGTAGATTACGGCATGGGCAATTTGCGCTCAGTTTCAAAAGCTTTGGAGCACGTTGCCCCCAATAAAAAAGTTGTGGTGACCAGTGATCCACAGCATATTCTAGATGCAAAACGGGTTGTTTTTCCTGGTCAAGGCGCAATGCCAGACTGTATGAGAGAACTTGAATCTCTTGGGCTCCGGAATGCCATTGTAAAATCTGCCGCATCAAAACCATTTCTCGGCATTTGTATTGGCTTACAACTTCTGTTTGAACACTCAGAAGAAGGTGACGCTAATGGATTAGGGATCCTATCTGGCAATGTTAATCGTTTTGCAGCAGAGGCAATGCATGACGTTAAAGGAAATAAGCTCAAAGTACCTCATATGGGTTGGAACCAGCTATACCAAAAACAAGCACACCCGATTTGGAAGGATATCCCAGATGGAGAGCGTTTCTATTATGTGCATAGTTATTATGTTAAGCCCGATGATGCGACTTTAGTCGCTGGCGTTACAGAATATCCAGTTCAATTTGCTGGGGCGATTGCTTATAAAAATATTTTTGCAGTTCAGTTTCACCCAGAGAAAAGTCAGCACGCTGGATTGCAGTTGTTATCCAACTTCGTTCGGTGGGATGGAAAGTATTAATTCATTTATCAATTTAGTTTATAAAATAACCTTTATATTATGTTAATTATCCCTGCTATCGATTTAAAAGACGGACACTGTGTTCGTTTAAAACAAGGCTTGATGGAAGATGCAACAGTCTTTTCTGAAGACCCTGGGGCTATGGCCCGGCATTGGGTAGATCAAGGTGGTAAACGGTTACACCTTGTAGATTTGAATGGCGCCTTTGCTGGCAAGCCTTTAAATGAAGCTGCTATTAAGGCGATTGTTGAAGAGTGCCGAGGTGAGATTCCAATTCAATTAGGCGGTGGGATTCGTGATTTAGAAACTATTGAGCGCTATCTCGACAATGGAATTGATTATGTGATTATTGGGACTGCTGCTGTTAAAAATCCTGGGTTCTTGCACGAGGCTTGTTATGCCTTTCCTGGTCAAATTATGGTGGGCTTAGATGCAAAAGACGGCAAAGTCGCTGTCGATGGCTGGTCTAAGTTGACTGGTCATGACGTGATTGATTTAGCTAAAAAGTTTGAGGATTACGGAGTTGAATCGATTGTTTATACAGATATTGGCCGTGACGGTATGTTAAGCGGCGTGAACATTGAGGCTACGGTGGCATTAGCACAAGCTTTAACTATTCCTGTTATTGCAAGTGGAGGAATTACAGACTTAGATGACGTTCGTAAACTTTGTGCTGTTGAGAGCGAAGGCATCATAGGCGCTATTACAGGTCGTGCAATTTATGAAGGTACGTTGAACTTTGAAGAGGCCCAAGCACTTGCAAACGAGTTAAACGGTTAATGTTAGCTAAGCGCATTATTCCTTGCCTTGATGTGACAGATGGTCGTGTTGTAAAAGGGGTTAATTTTCTGGAGTTGAGGGATGCGGGCGACCCTGTTGAAATTGCACGCCGCTATGATGAGCAGGGGGCTGATGAATTAACTTTTCTAGATATTACAGCCAGTTCTGACAATAGAGGTTTAATTCTGCATATCATTGAAGAAGTAGCTTCGCAGGTTTTTATTCCATTGACAGTCGGCGGTGGCGTTCGTCAAGTCGAAGATGTTCGTCGTTTGCTTAACGCTGGAGCAGATAAGGTTAGTATTAACACCTCAGCAGTTGTTAATCCAGATTTAGTTGCAGAGGCTGCAGGCCGATACGGCTCTCAATGTATTGTAGTAGCTATCGATGCAAAGCAAGTTGGATTGGACTCAATGGGTCAGCCAAAATGGGAGGTGTTTACTCACGGCGGGCGAAAAGAAACGGGCTTAGATGCTGTTGAATGGGCGCGCAAAATGGTCGGGTTAGGGGCAGGGGAGCTACTTGTGACTAGCATGGATAGAGATGGAACCAAGGTAGGGTTTAATCTTGAGCTGAATAAAGCAATAAGCGACGCGGTTGATGTCCCAATTATTGCATCTGGAGGCGTTGGTAATTTACAGCATTTAGTTGATGGCGTTAAATTAGGTGGTGCAGATGCGGTGTTAGCAGCAACTATTTTTCACTATGGTGAATATACCGTAAAACAGGCTAAAGAGTATATGCGCGACCAGGGTATTGAGGTTCGGCTTTGAGCTGGCTAGATCAAATAAGCTGGAATGAAGGCCTGGTGCCAGTCATTGCGCAAGAACTAGGTACAAATGATGTACTGATGTTTGCTTTTATGAACCGCGAAGCTTTAACGCTCACGGTTGAAACTGGCTATGCAGTGTATTGGTCTCGGTCGCGAGGCAAGCTCTGGTTCAAAGGGGAAGAGTCGGGACACAAGCAAAAAGTACATGAGCTTCGTTTAGATTGTGATGCTGACGTTATTTTAATAACGGTTGAGCAGATTGGGGGCATTGCCTGTCATACTGGACGACATGACTGCTTTTTCCAAAAACTAGAAAATGGAAAATGGAAAACAGATAAGCCTGTGATCAAAAATCCAGAGGAAATTTACAAACATGAATGACATTATTCAGCGCTTGACTGAATTGCTGGAAGCAAGAAAAGATGCAGATCCGCAAGCATCGTATGTTGCAAAACTTTACAGCAAAGGAATGAATGGCATTCTTAAAAAAGTGGGAGAAGAAGCAGCTGAAACTATTATTGCTGCTAAGGATGGCAGTAAAGAAGATTTGATTTATGAAACAGCTGATTTGTGGTTTCATACAATGATCATGCTTGCACAGGCCGGCTTAAGCGCGCAGGATGTTTTAGATGAGCTGGCACGTCGAGAAGGCTTATCTGGCCTCGTCGAAAAAGCATCTCGAACTAAAGATTAGAGATTAGAGATGAGCGCAGGTTGTATTTTTTGCAGAATTATTAAAGGAGAAATTCCTTCAAAGAATATTTTTGAAGATGATGATGTATTAGTTTTTCATGACATTCATCCAATTGCGCCAGTACATTTTTTAATTGTTCCAAAATTACATATTGAGAGTCTTGCTTCAGCCAAGCATTCTGATCAAGTTTTATTAGGTAAGATGTTATTGCTAGCGCCTAAGCTGGCCACTGAACTAGGCTTAGAGGGCTTTCGAACAATGATCAATACTGGCCGAGAGGGTGGGCAAGATGTGTTTCATATTCATATTCATGTGTTTGGCGGCGGCGCGAATTTGCCGAAAACTTAGGGGAATAAAATGGGTTCATTTAGCATTTTGCATTGGTTAATTGTTTTGGTTATTGTGGTTCTAGTTTTTGGTACTAAAAAGCTTCGTAATGTTGGCAGTGATTTGGGTGGTGCGATTAAAAGTTTCAAAGATGCGATGAAGGAAGAAAAAAAGTCTGAAGAGGAACGTAAGGTAGAAACCATAGATGCTGAAGTAATTGATAAAACGAAACACTAATTTTTATTTATGTTTGATGTAGGATTTTCAGAGCTTGTTCTCATTGCCGTTGTTGCATTAATTGTCATTGGGCCCGAGAGATTGCCTAAAGTTGCAAGAACTATTGGTGCAATCGTTGGACGAATGCAAAGTTATATTGCAAAGGTTAAATTAGAAGTTGAGCGTGAAATGCAATTCGAAGACCTCAAAAAATTGCAACAAGAAATACAATCCCAATCTACACAAGTCCAAAATTCTATTCTTCCCCCAAGCCCTCAAATGCCGGTGTCTCAATCGGATATTAAATTAGAAGAGCCTGCCCCTTTAAAGAAATCTAAGCTGAAATGAGTGTTACAGAGACTTTTATTTCGCATCTGATTGAGTTACGTAACCGCCTGCTTAAAATTGTGATTGGTTTGGTCGTTTGTATAATTAGTTTTTTACCATTTTCTAATAAACTCTATACTTGGTTAGCACAGCCTTTATTAAGTCATATGCCTGCAGGCAATCATATGATTGCTACAGCTGTAACCACGCCTTTTTTAGTTCCAATGAAAGTTTCTACTTTATTAGCAATTGTGGTTTCTTTGCCTTATACCCTTTATCAGGCTTGGGCTTTTGTAGCGCCAGGTCTTTATTTGCATGAGCGTCGTTTTATTGGGCCATTAATTGTTTCCAGTACATTATTGTTTCTTGCTGGAATGGCTTTTGCCTATTTTGCAGTTTTTCCAGTTTTATTTGGTTTTATTACAGCATCAGCACCGCAAGGTGTGGCTGTAATGACAGATATTGGGAGTTATTTGGACTTTGTGACAACAATGTTTGTTTCATTTGGTTTGGCTTTTGAAGTGCCAATTGCAGTAGTGATTTTGGTGAAATTTAATATAGTGAAGGTCGAGGCTTTAAAAGAAGCTCGACCTTACGTTATTGTTGGCGCCTTTATT
>Ga0114964_10000031_pt1 | contig 93962 bp, 86 predicted proteins | sample C_131016_MF_Meta_FD_92638 | JGI IMG/M metagenome (GOLD analysis project Ga0114964, IMG submission 92638) | Freshwater microbial communities from Lake Croche, Canada to study carbon cycling - C_131016_MF_MetaG | ecosystem: Environmental > Aquatic > Freshwater > Lake | place: Lake Croche, Canada... | reverse complement strand
TTTTTTGCCATTAGCAACAAATCGCCTTCCTTTTAGTTTAAGCCGCTAAGCATCTTGCGGCGCTAAGCGGTTCGAGGACGGATTTGGTTATTCCCATCGTTTCTCGAATATTTACCAACGCGCCATCACTGACATCGAATAGTCCGGCATAGGTCATAAATGCCCCGATGCGCTGGGGTTGCCCGATGATCATCGGAGGGTAACCTGCCGCGCGAAAAATCCGGATCATGCGGGCATCAAAGACACCCAACACTTCGGTAAGACCAGCCAACAATCCAATTTCGACAACGGCTGCCAGCAATTCACCGGCGACGTTACTTACCAATTGTCCCAGTATCGGAGTATCGCACCCCTTTTCAATTGAAAACCGGGAACATTCCCATATCGTTGCGCTCTCGACAATTTCTCCATGTGGCAAAAGATATGGAAAGACGTCGCGTAACATATTAGGTCCGGTCGTCGGCATGAGACGAACGGAACCGAGAACTTTCCCCGATAACTCGTCTAATGATATTAAATAGAGCGGATTAATATCGTCAAACCGATCACGTTCGATACCGTTTGCGACGTTGACGTCCCAATTCAAACGTTTGGAAAATACGTCTGCCCGAATTCGGTGCATTGCATTGAAATGTTGAGGATAAAGCGCTTTATCTGAACCATTTAACGCGATAATCATTTTCGATCTCCTAAGTTATGTAACTTAGGAATTTTTAATCGCAAAGAACTAGCACGTAACCGGTAATATGTGACCGGTTTAAAGCAAAACGAATCGTGTTATCGTGGATGGTTGACTAAATTATAGTATATCCCCTTCGCCACTGCATGAGTTACATTACTCGAATTCATTTTTTGTAAAATATTTCCCATGTGAAAACGAACCCCTCTTTTGGTAATATTAAGAATCGTAGCAATTTCATCGGCTGTTTTGCCACAAGCGGCCCAGTATAAAACTTCAAGTTCTCGATCTGATAGCTGAAATTCAGGCCGTAATATTTTATTCGCTGTCAATACAGACTGGTGAAAATGAACCGCGAGGACCTGGAAATCCCGCATATAGTGCCTTTTAAAATCGAGCCAATCTTTTTCTGAGCCATTCTTCGTCAAACTGAATACCGAAAGATCTCCGTAGCGTCCACGAACTGGAACAGATATTCCGTTTTCGCCGACTCCAGCATCTTGCGCTTCGGCAAAAAATTTTCGAACTTTTTTATTGTTTACGTCAAATGATTGCCAATCAATCGGCAGGATTGTTCTATTTATTATCTTTAAAACAGGGTCGAGTTCAAAATAATGATTTTCATTATAATGTTTAACCCAATCATTTTTATATGTCACCAACACAAATGGCTTTTTTAACGTTAGCTCACCCATATTAAATCCAGCATAAGATAAATTTTTTAAATCATAGTACTCTTGAGCATTTTTTAAAACCGATTCTAAATCTTGATTTTTTCGAACATTATCAACACGTTCTATTATCGAATAGAGAATATCTTCTTCAAAATTATTGTTTAATTTTTTGATATACATAGAATATTCTCCATTTATTCCAGTAAAAAACCGAAATAAAATTAAGCCTTTTTTTTCCAATATGCAAATTAAATTACGTAACGTAATTATCCACAAAAATTATTCGGCCGCCATCCCAGCCAAAAGTCCGTGAGTGCGTCTAATGTTTATTGAAAATGGTTGTGAAACGCCAATCAACAGCAGAGGGTGCTATATTTCATTGGCTTAGTTTGCCTAGTCTTGCACTTGGCAACCGAATTCGGCTCCAGAATTTATCAACCAATCCAAAAGTGATGATCCGAAAGCGCGAAAAACAGCAATTCGAAATGTTGGCGATTGTTCCGTCTGCCATAACGTTATCCACAGATGGACGGCTAGTGTGGTTGCTGCATCTCCGACGCCAAATGCGAGTGGATGTAGATCGACTGAAACGCCTTTTGAGAGAAGTTCTCTCACCATGCTGCCTGATATTTCAACAATTGCCCTGGCATCTGATTGGTCAACCACCGCAGCAATCCCACTTGTTAGGGCTTCGAGTTCAGATGCAAAGTCGGAAGTGCTATTTTGCCCTCTGAAAACCATCCATTGATTTGGAGCTATGCTGATAAAAGTAATGTCATTATTCGATTCGGTTTTCGATGCTTTTGGTAATTCAACCTCAAATTTTGACTTGATTAGGTTTGAAAGTGTCGCGTTTTGCCCTTTAAAAGCCGTTAAGCTGACAAACGTAAAATCTTTCAATTCGCGGATAATGGCACCGGGCACGCCATGATGGGACCCGTATGTACCTAGTTTAAGATAGGGAGCAAGCGCGGAGCGAGGTGTAAGATTTATGTCAGCCACGGAGACGCTCCCCAGTTGGATCAAAAAATACCGGATCACACACTTCAACGACGATATCAGTCCCGCGCATAAAATCGACAGCTCTGACTGTCTCTCCAATCCTTTCGCGACCACTTTTCAAAATGCCGAGGCCTATCCAAGTTTGCAATGTTGGCGAATAGGCCACCGACATCATATGTCCAAGATCAGATGAAAGAGACGGTTTAGTCCCGATTTCGAGAAAATGAGCTCCCCCGGTAAGCTTCGAACTTCTGTCAAGAGGTTTGAAACCAACGAAAATTGGCCGATCTGGTTCAAGCATAGCCGGGCGTTCCGACATATGTTTTCCGATACAATCTTTCTTTTGCGATACCATTTTTCCGAGGCCTAGATCACGAGGGGTGGTTTGACCGTTTAATTCCCCGCCGGCCACGTGACCTTTTTCGATGCGCATGGTTGAAAGGGCTTCCAAACCATAGGGGGTAATACCGAATTCTTCACCGGCCTCCATTATGGCTCGGATCATTGCGTCGCCATACCGGTTTGGCACGCCAATTTCATAAGCCAACTCGCCAGAAAATGAGATCCGAAACAACCTTGCCGAGACGCCTCCGTTTAACGTAACCGCTCTTGCTGCCATGTAAGGAAACGCTTCATTCGAAAGATCGGTCGACGAATCGACGAGCTTCTTGATTACATCTCGTGCATGTGGACCAGATATCGAGAATTGGCCCCATTGTTCGGTGACCGATGTAAACGCGATGTCAAGTTCGGGCCATAATACCTGATGACAAAATTCAAGATGGGCCATTACCTTGCCGGCGCCCGATGTTGTCGTCGTCATCAAATAATGCTGTTCCGACAAACGCGCCGTTGTCCCGTCATCGTAGACGAAGCCATCTTCTCTCATCATCAGACCATAACGAACACGACCAACAGGAAGCGTTGAGAATGTGCCTGTATAGATGCGATCAAGAAACGCCGCGGCATCTTTGCCGCGGATGTCGATCTTTCCCAGCGTCGATACGTCGCATACTCCCACTTTTTGGCGGGTAACCAAGACCTCACGGCACATCGCCGTGAGCCAATCCTCTTTGGGATGTTGAGGAAAGTATTGCGCGCGTAGCCATGGGCCAGTTTCCATAAAGACCGCGCTTCTTTCTTCTGCCCATTGATGCGAAGGGGTGTAACGAATTGGCCGGAAGTCCTTGTGGACGTGATGACCGGCTAATGCACCAAGCGATACCGGCGTATAGGGCGGCCTAAAGATTGTTGTTCCGACTTCGCCGATGGTCCGACCAGAAACTTCACCAAGAATGGCTAAACCAGCAATATTGGCGGTTTTGCCTTGGTCCGTCGCCATTCCCAACGTCGTGTATCGCTTCATATGCTCAACCGAACGGAAGCCTTCTCGGTTGGCTAATTCAATATCGGTATCGGTAACATCGTGTTGGAAGTCGACAAACCGTTTGCCTTTACCCGAAACGACCCGCCATATGGGTTGATGTTCTAAACTTTCAGGGTCGGTGATCAGTGTTTCAGTAGGGCTGACCTTGAAACCGACGGCATCGGCTGCTTCGCTACCCAATCGACTTCCGTCTTCCAACGCATTTGTCAGTGTGAAGCGGCCATCCGCTGATCCGGCCACTGCTAGTCCGGTTGGCACATTTCCAGCAACGAAGGCATGAACTGAATCCTTCCACACAGGTCGCCCGCCAAGATGGCAGGTTAAATGCAGAGCCGGATTCCAGCCGTTGGAGGATGCAACGAGATTGCATTCGACAATGCGAATATGACCGTCCGATCCAACAACTTCGACAGCCTCTACGCGCTTACCTCCCAGAGCTCGCTGAACCATATCTCCGTTTCGGGAATCAATAATCGCTGCTACTCGCGCGCCTGCCGCTTCCAATGCCTTAGCCGTCGTGTGGCCTTCATCCGAACTGGTGAATACAATCGCTTTTTCACCGGGCAAAACGGCGTATCGGTTGATATAGGTCCGTATGGCTGAACCTAGCATAACGCCCGGGCGGTCATTGTCTCCAAAAACCATCGGCCGTTCAATAGCGCCAGATGCTAAAATCGCCCGCTTAGCCCTAATGCGATAGCTGCGCTGTCGTGGTTGATAAGGTGCAGGCACTGCAACATGATCATTAACCTGTTCAAGAGCACCATAAACGCCGTGATCATATACTCCAAACACTGTTGTACGTGGCATAATCCTGACATTTGGAAGGCTCCGAAGTTCAGCCTCAACCAATTGTGCCCAGCTGTAACCGGACGCGCCGTTGATCATTCTCGTGTCAGAAAGCAAACGTCCGCCAAGCAGTGGACCCTCATCACACAGAATTACCCGCGCACCTGCGCGCCCAGCCGACAACGCCGCTGAAAGACCAGCTGGCCCCGCACCAATGACCAGCACGTCGCAGTGGGCAAAGCATTTTTCATAATGATCTGGATCATTGCCAGCAGGCGGACGACCGAGGCCTGCGGCACGTCGAATGGCGGGCTCGTATATTTTTTCCCAAAACGACGCAGGCCACATAAATGTCTTGTAGTAAAATCCGGCGGCCAGAAAAGGGCTTAATAGTGAGTTAATCGACATCACGTCGAAATCGAGCGAAGGCCAACGGTTTTGGCTTGTTGCATCTAGTCCTTCGAAAAGTTCGGCAACCGTGGCGCGGATGTTTGGCTCACGCCGTGAAGCTGAACGTAATTCAACCAAGGCGTTAGGCTCTTCGGAACCGGCAGAAAGAATACCGCGTGGGCGATGATATTTGAACGATCTTCCGGTTAAAGATACATTGTTAGCGATCAACGCTGAAGCTAACGTATCTCCCTGATAACCTTGATATTTTTTTCCATCAAAGGTAAAGAAAAGCCCCTTTGAGCGATCGATTAGGCCACCAGTTGAGAGGCGATTTTTCTGCTCGCTCATTGTGCCGCGTCCTTAAGAACGGGAGACGCATAATCGGATCCAATGATCTCATGCGTCAATGTGTTCCGTGTAACATTAATCCAAGATCTGCAACCGTTTGCATGAAGCCATAGTTCGGTATTAATGCCTGCCGGATTTTTTCGAATATGAACATAATCGTGAAACGCTTTTTGTGCATTTGACGCCTCAGGATCAGGACGCTTTAATCCAGCCTGCCCAAGGTACGAAAATTCTTGAGAGTCTCTCTCACCACAAAAGGGACAGGGAATACGCATGTTATCTTGCTCTTAATGCAGGTTGGGTTGGGCGCCGGTGCCCACTTCATCGATTACGTGACCAGTTTCGAACCGGTTCAGGCGAAGGGCCTTTGCGTTCGGATGGGTTTGACCCGTTGCTAAAAGATGAGCAAAACACCACCCCGAACCCGGCGTGGCCTTAAATCCTCCGTAACACCATCCACAATTGATATAAAGACCCGCAACGCTCGTTTTATCAATGATAGGTGATCCATCCATCGACATATCCATAATCCCGCCCCAATGCCGCAAAAGCTTGACGCGGCTAATCGATGGCATAATCGCCATGGCTTCTTCGATTGTATCTTCGACACCGGGAAGATTTCCACGGGCTGCGTAAGACGTATACCCATCGAGGGAAGCACCGAAAACAAGGCCGCCTTTATCCGATTGGCTAATATAAAAATGGCCAGCCCCAAAGGTTACAACATTTGGAATAAGCGGCTTAATCGCCTCTGAAACGAAAGCTTGAAGGACGTATGATTCAATCGGAAGATTCAGGCCAGCTGTTTCGGCTATCCGCGTCGTATTCCCGGCCGCAACTATACCTATTTTTTTAGCCTTTATAAAACCACGACTTGTCTCAACGCCGACGGCGCGGCCATTTTCAACGCGGATCTGTTTGGCTTCGGTATTTTGTAAAATATCAACGCCACGGCTATCGGCACCACGCGCAAACCCCCAAGCAACCGCATCGTGCCGAGCTGTTCCACCACGTTTTTGGAGTAGACCACCATGAATTGGAAACCGTGCATTATCGAAGTCAAGAAAGGGGACTAAGGCCCTTACGCCCTCGCGGTCTAACAGATCGCAGGGAACACCATGCATCATCATCGCATTACCGCGCCTTGCATGTTCGTCCCTTTGGCTGTCGGAATGATACAGATTCAACACCCCCCTCTGGCTCATCATCGCATTATAGTTGAAGTCCTGTTCAAGACCTTCCCATAGTTTCAATGACCATTCATAAAAGGGGATATTTCCGGGCTCCTGATAATTTGAGCGCACAATCGTCGTGTTTCGGCCAACTGATCCACCACCGAGATAGCCTTTTTCGATGACTGCGATGTTTTTTAGGCCATGTTCTTTTGCAAGATAATAGGCAGTTGCAAGCCCATGACCACCGCCGCCAATAAGAACAATGTCATATTCTTCCTTTGGTTCGGGATAGCGCCATGCAGGAGTCCAATCTTTTTGGCCATGAAATGCCTGATGAATCAAACTGAATACGGAGTATTTCATCCAAAAGTGCCTTTATCTGACCAACACGTCATTCTGAGATACGACAGACGAAAACCGACGACCGCATCACTGTATTCATTCGCCAATTCTGTTCGTACTTCAAGTGGGCGGAGGTGCTCATTTTTGCTCGGCCACATCGATTTTTCTAGGGTAGACAACATTTTTTAGCTTAATGGCAATTTTGCTCGCCACCTTTTAAAAACAAAAGATACATACACTGGGGTTGCAATATCCGACCCATTGTTTAGAATTATTCCAAAGAAACTATAAGGATCTCTTTTATGCCCCAAGTTGCCTTATCTGAACTGACTGAACGCGATATTTTGACACTTGCGATTTCGAATGAAGAAGAAGATTCTAGAATTTATCAGTGCTTTGCAGATCAGGTGCGTGCTGTTTATCCGCATTCGGCAACGGTGTTTGACGAGATGGCCGATGACGAACGTGGTCATCGCGATATGCTTTATGATCTTTACAAGACCCGATTTGGTGAGCATCTATCACCTATTCGCCGTGAGGACGTAAAAGGGTTTTTAAAACGCAGGCCCGTTTGGCTAATTCAGAATTTAGGCGTCGATAAAATGCGTCGAGAAGCTGAGATCATGGAGATGCAAGCAGCAAATTTTTATGAAAAATCCGCTGACCGGGTATTAGATATCGGCATTCGGAGCCTATTGTTGAAACTTGCTGAGCTTGAGCGCAGCCACGAGAAGAAGGCAACGGGCATGATGGAGGCAACGTCGAGCGGTTTGGTGGCGGATGAGGAAGCCGAAACCAAGAAGCGGATGTTTGTCCTTCAGTACGTCCAGCCAGGTCTGGCCGGGTTGATGGATGGCTCTGTTTCAACATTGGCTCCGGTTTTTGCTGCTGCCTTTGCGACCCACGGCAATTGGCCGACCTTTCTGGTTGGTCTTGCTGCTTCCATTGGCGCGGGCATTAGTATGGGCTTTGCCGAAGCGCTATCTGACGATGGGTCGCTGACTGGTAGGGGGTCTCCGTGGATTCGCGGTGCAATATGCGGAATAATGACGACCGTTGGTGGAATTGGTCATACAATCCCTTATTTAGTTCCGGACAGTGTGCCGAATGCATTTTTAGTTGCGACAGGAATCGCAACCATGATCGTGCTGTTTGAGCTTTGGGTCATCGCGTGGATCCGCGCTAAATTTATGGATACGCCATTTTTGCAGGCTGCTTATCAGGTGGTATTGGGCGGCGCGCTTGTGTTCATCGCCGGAATTCTGATTGGTAGTGCTTGACGAAAGGGATGCCGGAAGGCAGGGAAGATTGATGTTTCGTCTTATTCACCTCTCCGACCCGCACCTTGGTCCGATTCCAGTTCCTCGTATCAGCGATCTTTTTGGTAAACGGTTTGCTGGTTATATAAACTGGACGTTAAGGCGCCGGAACTCGCATGATATGGACCTACTCGCAAGGATCGTAGCGGACATACACGCACAAAATCCGGATCACATCGCCTGTGTTGGTGACTTAATTAATATTTCTCTTCGTGCGGAGTTTCCACCTGCCGCCCAGTTTTTATCTCGCTTAGGACCCCCTTCTAGGGTCAGTTTGGTGCCCGGTAACCACGATGCTTATGTCGCATCGACTCAACCAGAGATCGAACGTTTTTGGGGCCCTTGGATGACGACGGATTCGGGGCGTTTCGAGGGGTTTCCGTATATACGCTTGTTGGGTCCGGTGGCATTGATAGGCCTTTGTTCAGGCATATCGAACTGGCCTTTTTTGGCAACGGGACGTTTGAGAAAAGAACAGAGAAACAAATTAAAGATCACTCTAAAATTCTTGAAAACTCAAGGTTTAGCTCGGGTTATTTTGATCCATCATCCGCCATATCAAGGCGGGGCAACGATCGGAAGGACACTAACGGATGCTGCCGCTTTTGAGGCCATTCTTGCCGAATGTGGTGCCGAATTAATTCTACATGGACATAATCACCGAACATCAATCGCGCACATTTCCGGACCAGACGGGCCAATCCCAGTCGTGGGTGCACCGTCAGCATCCGCAATTTATGGTACGATCGAGCATCGTGCAGGTTATCATATTTTTGATTTTAAAATGATAGAAACGGGAATTTCCATCATCGGTCAGACACGCGGGTTGCTCGAAAATGGTGAAATCGGTTTGATTGGTGGGTTAAAACTTGCCGAATGATCGCTTTCAACGAAAGTTTAACATCAGCATTAAACGTGTTAATTCGGGTTCAATGGCTCCGTCCCAATGAATACCGGCATAAACGGCGGCGACCCCTGCACCTATTCCAATTATAAAAGCAAACAATATTCGTCCACCGTCGCGGTGTCTCATTTCTGTTATCACAGGTATCGTCTCGATAGATCCAGTGTGCTCGAGTTCGAGAGCTACTGTAATTGATCTCTCTTCCATCGGCTCAAAAGGCATTGCGTTTTCAAGGGCAAACTCTCTTTCAACGAGTCGGCGAGCCAGATAATTCGTGATTGCGGCTTTTAAAGCAGCCACATCATCACTTTCACCGAGCATTTGACGACCTGACGGCGTGTCCATTAAAAAACGAAAGGTTCTTCTATCCCGGCCCATCTCGACGAAAGCAATCATGTCAACATAAAGGCGAGGGCGGACGCCTGAAACAAGGCCGTGATTGAAAAGGTCGGTGTCACGTGGCAATTGGGCAAAAATTGGCTCAAGGCTAATTAGCAATGATTCCAGTCGTGAATATTCAGCTACCTTAAGATCGGTTGCAATTCCTGATTTTTCGGCAAGCTCTATTCGCGCTCTTCTTACTGCGTCCATCAAATCGGACTTCTTTTCCGAGTGTGACGAAACATTTTGATAATTTTGATCAAACTCATTCATGGCCGGTTCTTCCTTTTATCGGCCTAAACTAGTCTAAGTTGGCATTCTTGGTCAAAGTTTTCCATGGGTCCTTTTCAAATTAAACGGATTTTGCCGCGTGAATCGATTTATTTCGTTAATTTTTGTGAATTCCCTTGGCGGCATTGGGGGGAGCGCATAAATGGAGTTAATGAATGGTTTGAAAGGTTTATTTTATGCTAGCTGAACTTTTATCTTCAGGGAAAGTGCTCGTTGCTGATGGGGCGACGGGGACTAATCTTTTTGAGATGGGGCTGGTGGCTGGAGAGGCTCCGGAAATTTGGAATTTTGAACATCCGGAACGCGTGACAGTATTGCACCAAGGTTTTGTGGAGGCGGGGGCCGATGTTATTTTGACGAATACTTTTGGTGCCAATGCGCGGCGATTAATGCTGCATGGCATGCAGGAAAGAGCAAGAGAAATCAATATAATAGCTGCTCGCCTTGCTCGGGCAGTGGCCGATAAGGCGGGAAGACCCGTTGTTGTCGCAGGGTCGGTTGGGCCGACGGGTGATCTTTTTGCGCCGCTTGGGCCGTTGACCGAGGACGAAGCGGTCGAGGTTTTTATTGACCAGATGGAAGGTTTAAAGGCAGGTGGAGCAGATGTAGCTTGGATTGAAACCATGTCGTCGATAGAAGAAATTCGTGCTGCGGCAACTGCTGCCATTAAAGTCGGCTTACCTTATACATTTACGGCAAGCTTTGACACCGCTGGCCGGACGATGATGGGTATTACACCTAAAGCACTCGTCGATTTTGCTGAGGGTCTAGAACAGAAACCTTTGGCAATTGGTGCGAATTGTGGCGTTGGCGCTTCTGATCTTGTGATGAGCATCTTGGGAATGAGTGCCAAAAAGGCCGGTATTCCGATCATCGCCAAGGCCAATGCCGGTATCCCGCATTTTGTGGGTGAACATATCCATTACTCGGGTACACCTGAACTTATGGGCAACTATGCTTGTCTGGCGGTTGATTCGGGGGCTCAGATTATTGGCGGTTGCTGTGGTACAGCGTTCATCCATTTGGCGGCCATACGGGCCGCTATTGATACCCATACCAAGGATATAAGACCGGAAGAAGATAAGGTTGTTCAAATACTTGGTCCTCTTCAAGCGCCAGTATCGAAGAATGAAGGCGGGGAGCGGCGGACTCGCCGACGGCATTGAATTTATTGGGTTTACCTGAAAACGACCAAATTATTCGTAACTATACTGTAAAAGTTACGGAGCCCGATCTTCATGACCCGTCGAGCGATGCGCGGCGGCTTGAAAAATCCCTTGTAAATCAACATACTATTTTTGGCCCGGAGATTCCTTTAGCCGTTTTGTCGACGCTCCAAAGACGACTTCGTAAGGGCAATTGGCACGTCACAGCCGCGTTGAATGGCCATCATTTGGTATCGATAACGCCAGTTGTTGAGGTAAATAGAACGGGGTTTGAGGTAAGTCGGGCAGGCCTTGCGATTGATATTGGCGTCAGTTCAATAGAAGTACAGCTCGTTAACCTCCAGTCGGGCACTTCAATCACCAAAACCAGCCTTGTAAACCCGCTTGTCCGGTTTGGCGTCGATCCGATCAGCCGTGTTGCCCATGGCATGTCCTCTGTCGGTGCCGTGGAAACGATGACACAACTGCTTCGCGAGACGCTCGACGCCGCTATAGGGGTGCTCGTAGAGCAAGCGGGTTTGGCGCGCGACGTCGTTCTCGATATCGTCTTCGTGGCCGATCCAGTTACACACCACCTTTTGTTGGGTCTGGACCCCATCGAACTCGGCAGCGCTCCATACACACAAACCGTTTCGGAACCTTTGAATATCCTTGCACGGGATATCGGCGTTTTGGTGGCACCAGGTGCGTTTGTTCACGCTTTGCCGCAGCTGGGCGGCCAGGTTGGCAGCGATACGCTCGCAGCGGCCTTCCAAGTTGGTGTTGGGCAAGATGAACGCGTGACGTTGTTGATCGATATTGGTACGACCACCGAGATCGTTCTGGGCTCGAAAGGGCGTATCTTTGCCTCAGCGCCACCTGCGGGCACGGCGCTCGAAGGCGTGCAAATCGAAGCGGGTCGGCATGCGGTACCGGGGGCGATTGAGGCCTTTGAAATTGACCAAGCTAGTTTTGAGCCGCGCTTTCGGGTGATCGGTTCGTCGCTCTGGTCTAATGAGTCAGGCTTTCCGGCAGAGACCGAAGCCTTGGACCTCGGCGGGTTCTGCCGAGCTGGCCTAATCGATGCGTTGGCCCAGTTGCGATTAACCGGCCTGATGTCGCGCGATGGGGCGCTTGACCCAGATAAAGCAGCCGTCACGCCACGCATCCGGGAAGAATATCGTTCTTCAACCTATCTAGTACAGGAATTTGGCCCACGCATCGCGCTAACGCAGCATGATATTCGCACGCTACAAATGGCAAAAGCGGCGGTACAAGCCGCTGCGCGGATTTTGCTCAAGCGTCACGGAGGCCCTAAAATCGACCGTGTGGTGATAACCGGGGGAACGGGTGCTCCGATCGATCCGGTTCATGCGGCCATTGTTGGCCTGTTTCCCGATTGCGACCTTGCACAGGTTGAGTTCATTGAAAATGCAGCGTTGGAAGGGGCCAAGGCCGCTTTGTTGAGCCGCTCTGCGCGTTTGGCCATGGCTCAGATGGCGCGTGAGATCCGCGTTGTTGAAACGGTCTTGGACTCTGATTTTCAAAACGAGCAAATCGGTGCGATGGGTCTGCCCCATAGCCGGTTAGCTTATCCACTGTTAGCGGAGCGGGTGGCTTTGGTCGATAATGAGCCAGCAACACGGGGCCGACGGACGGAGCGAAGGGGGCGCTAACCGATTTGGCCCTCATGCCGTCATCTACAAAACATATGTCCTTAGAAGCTTATCCCGCTTTGCCGCGACGGCTTGACGCTTTAGGTTTTCCGACAAGATGTCACCACTTTTGTTTGAGGGAACCCGCGCCATGGAATTGATGAGTGAAGGTGGCCGCCGTCGTGCAGGCCGTGCAGAACGGGCCGGTAAAGCTCCGCGTGCCCCGCAACCCCGCCGTCCGTTTGCTCCTGTTGAACTTGCCACGCCCGAGCAAATCGAGCGCATTCACACCGAATCCCTCAAAGTGTTGGAAGAATTAGGCATCGACGTTTTGCACGTTGGTGCGCGCGCTATTTTGAAAAAGGAGGGCGCGATTGTGGACGAGGAGACGGGTCGGGTCCGTTTCCCGCGTCAGTTGGTCGAATCAAAGATCGGCCTTGCGCCCAAAACCTTCACGCTTCATGCGCGGAATCCTGAGAATAATCTTCAAATCGGTGGCGATGCGGTTGCCTTCTGCTCTGTCGCGAGCGCGCCTAATGCGGCGGATCGCGATGGCGGGCGCCGACCCGGTAATCGGGTCGATTATCAAAATCTGCTGCGTCTTGGCCAGACCTTGGAAAATGTCCATCTCTGGGGCGGTTATCCGGTCGAACCTGCTGATATTCACGCTTCTGTGCGCCACCTCGATGCGTTGTCCGATATGTTGACGCTATCGGATAAGGCCATCCATGCCTACTCGTTGGGTGCCGAGCGGAATCTCGATGCGATTGAGATGGTGCGGATTGCGCGTGGCGTTGACAATGCGACGCTCGACCGTGAGCCTTCTGTGTTCACGATCATCAATTCGAATTCACCGCTGCGGCTCGATATTCCGATGATGGAAGGCATCATCCAGATGACGAAGCGCAACCAGCCGGTTGTGTTGACACCGTTTACGCTTGCGGGCGCGATGGCCCCGGTGACGATTGCGGGTGCGATTGTCGAGCAGAACGCCGAGGCCTTGGCGGGTCTGGTCTTTGCCCAAAGTTGCAACCCCGGTTCACCCTTCGTCTATGGTGCGTTTACCTCAAACGTCGATATGAAATCGGGGGCGCCCGCGTTTGGCACGCCTGAACAAATGAAATCTGCGATCATCGGTGGGCAACTCGCTCGCCGCTATGGCTTGCCTTATCGGTCGTCCAATACATGTGCGGCTAATACGATTGACGCACAATCGGCCTATGAGAGCGTGTTCTCGCTCTGGGGCGCGATTATGGGCGGCGGAAATCTGATCATGCACGCGGCGGGTTGGATGGAAGGCGGTTTGCATGCGTCCTTCGAGAAAATGATGATTGATGCCGATTTGCTTGGAATGCTTGCCGAATTTATGCGCCCGTTGGCCTTTACCGACGATGATCTCGGCTTTGAAGCGATGAAGGAAGTGGGTCCGGGCGGTCATTTCTTCGGCTGCGAACACACGCAATCGCGTTATCGTAATGCGTTTTTCTCGCCGATGATTTCGGATTGGCGTAATTACGAGACCTGGCAAGAAGCGGGCTCGCCGACTGCCTATGACAAAGCCAATCGTTTGTTTAAGGAGCGGTTAGCTGCCTACACGCCGCCGCCCATGGATGACGCGATCAGGGGTGAGTTGGAGGCTTTTGTTGAAAAACGTAGGGCTGAAGGTGGGGCACCGACAGATTTTTAAAGGATGGAGCCGGTGCCATCATTGCGAGCGAAAGCGAAGCAGACCAATTGCATTTGAGCTTTGTTGTGCCGCAAGGCGGTTTTCGTATCGTTGTGTCGTTGTGCTGAAACTACGATATACCGAGCTTCTCAAACCCATCAGAAACATTGCTTCACGTCCGTTCGCGGTGACGGGATAAATGTTATCACCTCATATCCATTTGCTCCCGTTCCCCGCGATGCCTATATTCGGGTTATGCCGAATCCAACGCCAACTCTGCCGCTTGATAGCCTAACAGCCACCGCTAAAAGCGTGTCCGCCAAGGGACCACCGCCGGTGCATTTATGGCATCCGGCCTATTGCGGTGAGATTGATATGCGGATCGCGTCCGATGGGACTTGGTTTTATATGGGCACGCCGATTGGTCGCCCTGCTTTGGTCAAGCTATTTGCTTCCATCCTCCGCAAAGATGCCGAGCGGTTTGTGTTGGTCACGCCGGTAGAGATGGTCGGAATTAAGGTCGACGATGTACCGTTTTTAGCCGTTGCGATGGAGCAAGAAACGGGTCCGTCAGGGCAATGCCTGACGTTCCGCACCAATGTCGACGATCAGGTGTTGGCAGGGCTAGAACATCCAATGCGTTTTGAGGAGGATGCCAAGGGCGGATTGAAACCTTATATTAAGGTGCGCGGCGAGCTCTGGGCCAAAGTAGTGCGGCCTGTCTTTTATGATCTTGCTGCGCTTGGCGAAGAACGGGTCATTGATGGTAAAGGCATGTTTGGCATCGCTTCCAATGGCGCGTTTTTCCCAATGATTGAGGCGGCGCAACTGGCTGAGTTAATCGGCAAATGATGGGCCAATCGAACCCCATTCTTCATGCGGACTTTGTGGCGCGGGCGGTCAAACGGCTTAATTCCTCGCCATTAGCGCAAGCGTTTGATCCCGCTTTTACGCCGGAACAGGGTGATCACCGATTGGCGGAGAGGTTAGCCCCAATGGATGGGCGTTTGCATCGGCCCGCGGCGGTCTTAATTCCGATCGTGGCGCGTCCGGACGGGGCGACCGTTTTGTTAACACGTCGCTCCGAGCATTTGAAGGACCATGCAGGCCAAATTGCCTTTCCGGGTGGAAAAATAGATATTTCCGATCACGCACCTGTGGATACGGCGTTACGTGAGGCCGAAGAGGAAATTGGTCTTTGCCGGCAATTTGTCTCTCCGATTGGTTATCTTGATCCGTATCTTTCTTCGACGGGGTTTCGTATTATACCGGTTGTTGCTTTGATTGATCCTGAGCATCAGATCAGGATTGATCCAGGCGAGGTCGAAAGTATATTCGAAGTTCCGCTTGGTTTTTTGATGGATCCGGCGAGGCATGAAACGCATCAGCGGGAGTGGCGCGGCGCGATGCGTCGGTATTATGCGATGCCCTATGGCGAATATTATATTTGGGGTGTAACCGCAGGTATTCTGCGCAACCTCTATGAAAAGGTATATGAGGCATGATCCGCGTTACCTTTGAAACACTGCTGTTATTTCTAGTTCCGTTTGTATTCTTTTCGGTTTGGCTTAAGTTAGGTCAACGCTCAGCGCTTGACCCGTCGCATTGGAACCGGGTGTTTCTGGGGCTAGTGATTGCCGGACTTGTTCTCGTGGCTTTGTTTTTTTTGGTCTCGGGAGTCTTTGCTGAGCGGCATCTTGGGGCTTATGTTCCAGCCCATGTCGAAAAAGGTGAGTTGGTACAGGGCGGCTTTCAATGAGTCTTTCGAAACGGCGTATCGTTATGAAAGATGCCTTGGCTGAACCCGGGCTGCACCGCGTTTTGCAGGTCATAGCCCGGGAAGGTGATCGGACCCTGATTGTCGGCGGCGCGGTGCGCAATGCACTGATCGGCTGTCCGATCGTTGATGTTGATCTTGCAACCACGGCGCTCCCCGAAGTGGTCGTAGAGCGGGTGACTGAGGCCGGCATGCGGGCCATTCCAACCGGTATCGCCCATGGCACAGTGACCGTTATCGTGAATGGTCAATCTTACGAAGTCACCACGCTGCGTGAGGATATCGAAACGGACGGACGGCACGCGACCGTCATGTTTGGAACGGATTTTGCGCGCGATGCTGTCCGTCGCGATTTTACGATCAATGCACTTTATGCAGACGCAACGGGCGCGGTTTATGATTTTGTCGGCGGGTTGGACGATATTCTTTATCGACGCGTGCGCTTTATCGGCAACGCCCGCGAGCGCATCCGCGAGGATTATTTACGCATTTTACGCTTTTTCCGGTTTTCTGCCGACTACGCCAACGGCACCCTGGATGCTGATGGATTAAAGGCGGTTGAAGAAGAAAAAGCGGGACTGCAGCAGCTTTCTGCCGAGCGAATTCGTGCTGAATTGTTTAAGGTGCTCATGGCGCGCAAGGCTGTGCCGGTTTTAACGTCAATGAACCATCGCGGCATTTTTGATCTGCTTCTTGACCTGCCGGTCAGCGTTGAAGCGTTGGCTGCACTGCTTGCGCAAGATCCGGGAGCCGACGGTATCTTACGCTTGGCGGTGTTGTGTTTGCATAGACCGGATGATGGGGCATTGCTCAAAGAGCGGTTACGTTTGTCGAATCCAGAGGCCGATCGGGTGACTGAGCTTGGCCAAGCCTTGACCCGGTTATCCGGCTTTGCTCGGCCGATCGGGGTATTACCCATCCGCAAATTGGCCTTTCGATTGGGCCGCCGGACGGTATTAGAAGCGCTCGGTATCGACGCGGCGCGGCGTGGCTACTCGATTGCGCCGGAACTTTTCGGGGCAATCGGGAGCGCGCCGACGGTTTCCCCGTTTACCGGTGATATTTTGATGAAACGCGGTATCGAGCCGGGTCGGCGGATGGGCGAGATCATCCGGCGCGCCGAAGAGCTATGGATGGATGCCGATTTTCCGGGCGCGCCTGAGCGGCTGAATGCCATTTTGAATGATACGATGGCATACCTGTCTTGAAATACAGGTAGATCGGGACTTAACTATGTTAAATGCGAGGCATAAACTCGAAACTTCTGAAGGAGTTTTCTTGCCGTGGATTCATCGTCGAAGCGTCCCTTAGGCGTTGCTGAGCGTCTTTCTCAACGCCGAAAAACAGGCAGGCCGGTTAGCGATGCTAACCGGAACGAGACGGGGCAGTGGAATCGTGAAACCTTCACCTTGCCGCGGATCGATGCCCGTGAAAAAGCTCGCTCGCTTTTTGTCCGCTTCCCTAAAGCCGCCTACATGACGGAGGTCGAAAGGTGGCGGGAATGCGATGACGGGCAGATTGAATTCACAATTCGCCGGTTGCGTAGTGCGGATTGACACGCGTGCCTTGCATTCGACGCAAAAACCCGCGACTCTGTCATCACCCTTCGCTTTGCTCGGAAAGTTTAACCGATGAATGACATGCATGCCCAGACCACGGAAGATGTTTTAGCGCATACAAAACATGTCGCGGCACAACTCTTGGCCGCCCGCGACGCGGTGGGCGAGGTAATCTTCGGGCAGCATGAGGCGATTGAAAATACGCTGGTCACGCTGCTCTCGGGTGGACACGCATTGCTTGTCGGTGTGCCCGGGCTTGCCAAAACTCGGTTGGTTGAGACGCTTGGCGTTGTGTTAGGACTTGATCGTAGCCGTATCCAATTCACGCCGGATTTGATGCCGTCCGATATTATCGGCTCCGAAGTGATGGAAGATGCCGGTGTTGGGCGAAGGAAATTCCGGTTTATCAAAGGGCCTGTCTTTACCCAGCTTTTGATGGCCGACGAGATTAACCGCGCGAGCCCGCGGACCCAATCGGCTCTGTTGCAGGCTATGCAGGAATATCATGTCACGGTGGCGGGCGAGCGGTATGATCTGCCGCGACCTTTTCATGTGCTCGCGACAGAGAATCCGATTGAGCAGGAAGGAACCTATCCGCTGCCAGAAGCCCAGTTGGACCGGTTCCTGATGCAGGTCGACGTGCCCTATCCGGACGAGGCGACCGAGCGACGAATATTGATTGAAACGACGTCTGGCGTGGAAAGGCAGGCCAAGCCGGTGTTAAATGCGGACGATCTCCTCGCGGCTCAAGCTTTGGTGAGGCGGATGCCGATTGGCGAGCAACTTGTCGAGGCAATCTTGGCACTCACCCGCGCGGTTCGTCCCGGGCAGGGAATCGATGAGATTACCCGATATCTGGCGTGGGGAGCAGGCCCACGCGCTGGCCAGGCCTTGATGTTGGCGGTGCGGGCACGGGCGCTGATTCAGGGTCGATTTGCGCCGTCGCTCGATGACGTTGCTGCGCTGGCCAACCCCGTCCTGAAGCATCGCTTGGCGCTGACTTTCGCGGCACGCGCGGAAGGCAAAACGGTAGATGCTCTGATTGCCCGTTTGACCGACCTTCTGCTGCCTTGAGGATGGCACGAGTGACCCGCGTCACGCTTTCCCGATCAACCTCGAACGCAACCCAGATGGGGGCGAATAGCGCCGCATCATTGGCGGCACGTCTGCCCTTGATTGTCCTCGAGGCCCGCCGGATCGCCGCACTGCTTGCGGTTGGACTACATGGTCGTGGGCGGGCTGGGCCCGGCGAGACATTTTGGCAGTATAGAGCTTTTTCCTCTGGCGAATCGGCCAATCGAATTGATTGGCGAAGGTCGGCGCGGCACGAAAACCAGTATTTTGTGCGCGAGCGCGAATGGGAAGCAGCCCATACGGTTCATCTCTGGATTGATCGCTCGGCTTCGATGTATTTCAGTTCCGATCGCGCGCAAACAACCAAGGCTGATAGGGCTCTTGTGATCGGGTTAGCGCTAGCCGATTTATTGGTGCGCTCAGGCGAAAGCGTAGCTCTAATCGGGTTGATGAAACCTACCGCATCGCGTCGGGTTATTGATCTCCTTGCCGAGGCGTTCATCAGCCAAGCGGCGCAAGAGAACGAAACAATCCCCTCGCTTCCGCTCGCTTCTCGCGGTGAAGCGGTCTTGATCAGTGATTTTTTAGAGCCGGTCGCGGCGCTTTCGCCGCACATCACGATGCTGGCGTCTTTGGGGGCAAAGGGGCATCTGCTCCGCGTTTTCGATCCGGTTGAAGCCAATTTTCCGTTTGAGGGAGAAACCGAATTTTTGGGCGTTGAAACGAAAGCCCGTATCGAAATTGGCGATGCGGCGGGCTTTCGTAACCACTACCTCCAAATAATCGGCGAGCATGACGCGGCACTTCAAACGCTTTGCTCTAAAAAAGGCTGGGATTTTTCGCGCCATTCCACGGATCAATCGGCTTCGTCTGCGCTGCTTCCTTTGATCCAACGGATTTCGGCATCATGATCGATCTTTTATCGGTTACCTTTTCCGTTCCTTATTTGTTGATCGCCTTGCTATTGCTGCCGGGCCTCTGGTTGTTGCTTCGGGTCAATCCGCCCCGCCCGCAATCGATCCCGTTTCCGCCCTTATCCTTGTTGGATAAAATACTTCCCCAACAGCCTGAACCCCGGCGACTGCCAATTTGGCTCGTTATTCTTCGCATCTTGCTTGCTGCATTGGTGATTTTTGCCACAGCTGGCCCTTCGCTTCGTCAAGATCGTTTTGTGGTTCAAGGCGATGGGCCCGTTTTGCTGATCCTCGATTCAGGGTGGGCTGCGGCTAATGATTGGTCAGACCGGATCGCCGAAGCCGATGAAATTGTCAGTGAAGCGGATCTGTTGGGGCGTCCAATTGCTTTTCTAGCGACGAGTAATGTCAACGCCAGCCTATCGCTTCAATCCCCAGCGCTTGTCAAAGATCGGCTGCACAGTCTTGTTCCGAGCGCTTACGCGGTTGAACGCGCCGCTACCTTGCCAAAAATCGAAGCCTTTTTGGCCGGGCATGTGAATGCCGAGATTGTCTTCATTACGGATGGCTTGGCACATAACCGTGACAGTACCGTCGCCGGCCGTTTTGCGAGCGCTTTCGGCTCCCACCGCCTTACTCTTATTGAGACTGATCATCGGCATGTGGCGCTTGCAGGGGTTTCCAATGCCGATGCAGGTTTGTCCATCCGCGTGGTGCGAGAGGTCGATGCGCTGCCTCAATCGGGCCGTTTGCGCGCCTATGATGCAAAAAGCCGGATCATCGGCGAGGCTCCGTTTACCTTCGAGACATCCGCTCAAGCAACCAATGCCCTCTTCGCATTACCAACAGAACTACGTAATGACATTGTCCGGATTGAGGTGGAAGGCGAACGTTCAGCCGGATCAGTGGCTTTGATCGATGGTCAAAACAAGCGACGAAAAATAGGGTTGGTTTCGGGGACATCTGCCGATTTAGCCCAGCCTCTCCTTTCGCCCAATTGGTTTGTCGCCCAAGGGTTGCGGCCTTATGCCGATTTGATCGAGCCGCATGGTGGCGTTTCTGAGGTCGTGTCGACCCTCATCGATACCAAAGTATCGATGATCATTATGGCCGATATTGGGAGCCTATCCGGTGACGTCGAAAAGAAATTGCTAGATTATGTGGAACATGGTGGTGTTCTGGTAAGGTTCGCAGGACCCCGCATGGCATCGATACGGGATCGGTTGATGCCGGTGAGAATCCGCCCTGGCGATCGGGCTTTGGGTGGAGTTCTTGCATGGGACACACCCAAGACGCTGGCTCCCTTTCCATCAGATAGTCCCTTTGCGGGATTGGAAACACCCTCGGAAATTACCATTTCGCGGCAATTGCTGGCCGAACCGGATGCGGATTTGGCCCATAAAACATGGGCCGCGTTACCTGACGGATCTCCGATTGTAACTGCCGAGAAACGTAAACGCGGTTCGATTATTTTGTTTCACATTACGGCGGATACGAGTTGGTCAAGCCTCCCGATTTCGGGGGTGTTTGTCGGTATGTTGCGGCGGATCGTAGATCTTTCGGTCGTTGCCGATGGTACTGGTTCAACCGCTTCAAGAAAAGGAACCGTTGCTCCGTTTAAAATCTTAAACGGCTTTGGCGTATTGGGTGAACCTTCGCCGAATGATCGACCGGCAGATCGCGCAACCCAAGGTGAGGCCGATCCTGATCATCCGGCTGGTCTCTATGGTGATCCGGAAGAACCCTTTGCCCTTAATATTTTAAAGAGTGGTGACACGCTGTCACGGATTGATTTTTCGGGCCTCGATGCGACCCATCTTCCGCTTGAAGCCGCCAAAGCGATCGATCTTCGGTTTTTGCTATTGATGGTCGCGGCTTTGCTTTTCATTGCCGATACAATAGCCACGTTTGTGGTTCGAGGAGGCAAAAAAGCCATTCTGCTCCGGCCAGCCAATTCCGTTTTAAGCCTTATGATTGTATCAATTCTGCTCCTCGCTCATGATGCCGCAAAAGCTGCCCCTATCGCCCCTAAAGACGCAGAAGGCGCGCTGCAAACCCATCTCGCTTATGTTGTGACAGGCGATGCGGCACTCGATGAGGAAAGCCAAGCAGGACTTTTGGGGCTTTCTCGTTTTATCGCCCAGCATACCGCACTTGAGCCCGGAGACGTTGTTGGCGTCGATTTAACCACGGATGATTTAGCGGTCTATCCTTTGCTATACTGGCCTATCGCCTCCGGAAAGCCGATGCCATCTGCCGCAAGCCTTTCCAAGATCGATGCTTTTATGCGCGATGGTGGTACCGTCATTTTTGATACCCATGATGCGGCTTTGGCTTCGCCCGGTAGTGACACGACACCCGAAACCCTCGCGCTTCGTCAGGTACTCTCAGGTCTATCCGTTCCAGAATTGGAACCTGTGCCTGCCGATCACGTGTTGACCAAAGCGTTTTACCTTATCGATCGGTTTCCTGGCCGTTATGCCGAGGGCAAAACATGGATTGAGGCTTTGCCTCCGGTATCAACCTTATCCGATCAACCGGTGCGGGCCGGCGACGGAGTAACGCCGATGATTATCACATCAAATGATCTTGCCGCTGCTTGGGCGATTGATCGCAATGGCCAAGCGCTTTACCCACTGACCCAATCCATGCCTCGACAACGTGAGATGGCAATGCGGGCGGGAGCCAATATCGTCCTCTATGTGCTGACAGGAAATTATAAAGCCGATCAAGTTCACGTCCCAGCTTTGCTTGAGCGGTTGGGTAAGTGATATGACCAGTCTTGTTTGGAACCCGTTCTTATCGGAACCTTGGTTGATCGTTGCAGGCGTTTTGCTCGTTCTTCCCGTTGTGTTGACGGTGATTGCACGGCAGAAGGGAGGCTTATTTCGGTTCTTCGGTTCATTGGCGTTCTTGGTCGCTCTTGGTAATCCTTCGATACAAACCGAGAACCGTCAGCCGTTAAAAGATATTGTGGCATTGGTCGTTGATCATAGTGGCTCGGATACGATCGGCAATCGAGCGGAGCAGACCGAGAAAGCCGTTACAGAAGTAAAAAGGCGGCTCGCCAATCTGGAAAATATTGAGGTGCGGACCATTGACGTCAAGGATCGCGGCGATGATGGAACTCGATTGTTTGAAGGGCTCCAACAAGGGCTCTCCGATGTGCCGCCGGAGCGGATCGGCGGTGCATTATTGATCACCGATGGTCTTATTGACGACGTCCCGAAAACGCTCGACGCATTGGGCTTTCACTCGCCGGTTCACGCGTTGATCACGGGATATCAAGGGGAACGGGATCGTCGGATCGAACTGATCGATACGCCGCAGTTTGGTATCGTTGGTAGGGATCAAGTGATCAGGCTGCGCGTGACCGATCCCGGGTCAAACGTCCCTGTTTTGGTGTCCGTACGCCGGGATGGCGTCGCAATTGCTGGTGGAACGGCACTTCCCGGTAAATTGATTGCCATTCCCGTGCGAATTGAGCATGGCGGGCCAAATGTCTTTGAGATTGAAGCGGAAGGTGCGCCCGGCGAATTAACGGCCATCAATAATAAAGCCGTCATTACTGTTGAAGGTATCCGTGACAGGCTGAAGGTGCTGCTCGTTTCGGGCGTACCGCATCCGGGGGAGCGGACTTGGCGAAATATGTTAAAATCCGATGCCAACGTCGATTTGATCCATTTTACGATTTTGCGTCCACCTGAAAAGCAGGACGGTACGCCGATCAACGAGTTGTCTCTTATTGCTTTTCCAACGCGCGAATTGTTCGAGACGAAGATAGCGGAATTTGATCTGATTATCTTTGATCGTTATGCGGATTTAGCGATTTTACCGCCTGCCTATTTTGGCAATATTGTGACTTATGTGCGCAATGGTGGTGCCTTGCTGATTGCTGCTGGGCCTGAATTTGCCGGCGCAGAAAGTCCGGCCGAGACCCCTTTGAGAGCGTTGTTGCCAGCGTTCCCGGATGGTGACGTGATCGAACATCCGTTTTTGCCACGCATATCGGAGATCGGAAAACGCCATCCCGTAACACGCGATCTTTCTGGAGGTGACAAAGAGCCACCGAATTGGGGAGAATGGACGCGGCAAATTTCAACCGGTAATGTTTCGGGCATGGCGGTAATGAATGGCGAGGGCGACAAGCCGCTTCTGATCTTGCGGCACGAGAAAAAAGGCCGTGTGGCATTATTGTTGTCCGATCAATCCTGGTTATGGGCAAGGAATTTTCGTGGAGGTGGGCCGCATCTCGATTTGCTGCGTCGGACGGGACATTGGCTGATGAAGGAGCCAGAACTGGAAGAAGAAGCGCTTCGTGCTTTCGCCAAAGGGGATCGCCTTACCATCGAGCGGCAAACCATGGCTGATAGGGCGCGTCCGGTGACGCTTACGTCGCCATCGGGTGCAACGCAGACGATTACGCTCGACCCGGTCAGCCCCGGGCTTTGGCGGAGCGTGTTGAATCTTCAGGATCAGGGGCTTTATCGAGCCACCGACGGTGAACTTTCGGCGTTTGCCAGTCTAGGCCCGGCCAATCCGCATGAATTCCAACACGTCATCTCGACCGTTGAGCGGCTGGAGCCTTTGGTTGGGGCGAGTGGTGGTTCGGTTCGCCGGATGACTAGCCAAATGAATGATACGTTGCGTATTCCAACCATTGTATCGCTTTCCAGCGGCGCGCGTTTGACGGGTGGCGATTTTATTGCTTTCCGTAAAACAGATAGCGCGACCGTATTGGGCCTCAGCCTTTGGCCTATTTTTGTGGGCCTTGGTGGCTTTGCTTTGCTTGTTGGTGGATTATTGGCCGGCTGGCTCGGCGAGGCGCGTGGTTTTCGCGTTAAGCGACTTCGGAACGCTTAACACCGCTGATGCGACCATTGACGTTAGCGATTGCACCGTCGGCCAATTCCAACACCAGAAGTCGTTTTGGGTCGACCGGGCCCGGCATTTCAACGCGGTTGAACGCCATGACCGCGAAACCAGCTCGGGCGTAGAAGGGTTCGTCACCGACCAGAAAGATCAGTCTGTGGCCTTCCTCTTTCGCCGCCTCGACGGCACGTCCGACAAGGTTCATGCCAATACCGATGGAGGAGAAAGCCTGTTCAACCGCCAAAGGGCCGAGGAGCAAGGCGGGCGTTTGGCCGACCATGATCGGCGTCAGCCGAATGGAGCCGACAATGAGGGTTCCAACTAATGCCACGAAAGAAAGTGTCGGGATGGCATCTACCCCCTCGCGAAGGCGATAAGCGGTTTTGGCAAAACGCCCGGGCCCGAAGGCTCGCTCATGCAATTTGACGATGGTCGCGGCGTCGGCCGCGTGTTCGTGGCGAAGAGTCAAAGGAAGATCGGCCATGGAGTTCAACTTTCAGCGGAGGCGTTAAGCCTTCTAATCGGGAAAAATGATACGCTCAGGGCTCAAGCGCCCTTACCGGTATTATCCTCGTCGCGAAAGACGCTGTATCGTATTCGATGGGTTCATAGCGCGGTGTGTTAGCATGAACGAATTCACCCGTCCACGGGGATGCTTGATCGGTTTGCCAACCCGCGCCGCATTTTTGGATCAGGTTATTCGCATTCAAGGCTTGATCCTGAACGTGAGCGTGGCACAAAGGAGCATCATCGATGACAGGAGACACGCCATGCTCGACCGCCCGACGACGAAAGAGGCTTGGATTGCCCGCGCCCGCGCCACGGTTCCAGAGGGCAGGGCCTTCATCAACGGAAAGTATGTGGCCGCTAAATCCGGTAAAACCTTTGATAAAATTTCGTCAATGGACGGCTCGGTCGCCGGCCAAGTGGCCGATTGCGATGCGGCCGATATCGATGCAGCAGTCAATGCAGCACGTGCCGCCTTTGAAGATGGAAGATGGCGTGATCTGCCAGCGACGGAGAAAAAACGCATTATGTTGCGGTTTGCGGCGCTGATAGAAGCCCATAATGACGAGATTGCGGTGCTTGAAACGCTCGATGTCGGCAAAGTCATCGGCAATTCGCTGAGCATCGACGTGCCATCCTGCCACAAATGCATCCAGTATTACGCCGAACTTGCCGACAAGATGTATGACGAGATCGCGCCGATGAGCCCGATGGATATGGTGCAAATCCGCAAAGAACCGCTGGGCGTGGTGGGAGCGATTGTGCCATGGAATTACCCGCTGATTATTGCAGCTTGGAAGCTTGGCCCGGCGCTGGTGGCGGGTAATTCGGTGATCTTGAAGCCTGCTGAGCAATCCCCCTTCGCGTCGCTTTATCTTGGCAAACTCGCGAAAGAAGCGGGTATTCCGGATGGTGTCCTCAACATCGTCCCCGGCTTTGGCGAGAAGACCGGCAAGCCGCTCGCTTTGCATATGGATGTTGACATGATCGCCTTCACCGGCTCAACCGAAGTCGGCAAGCTGATGATGCGCTATTCGAGTGAAAGCAACATTAAGCGTGTGGCGTTGGAACTTGGCGGCAAGAGCGCGCAAATTGTCATGGCGGACGCCGATCTTGATAAAGCGGCGGAGGCAATTGCCTGGTCGATTTATTACAACCAAGGTCAGACCTGCCATGCGGGTTCACGTGTGGTCGCGCATCGCTCGATCAAGGACCGGTTGATCGAAAAGATTGCGGGTGTCGCCAAAGCACAAATTCCGCAAGGCCATTCATTTGACCCTCACGCTCAAATGGCGGCGATGGTCGAGAAAAAGCAGATGGAACGAGTGCTTGATTATATCGCGATCGGTCAGCAGGAAGGTGCCAATATCGCGCTTGGTGGTAAGCGGGTCTTGGAAGAGACTGGCGGCTTCTACATTGAGCCGACGATTTTCGATAATGTGAAGCCTGATATGCGCATCGCTCAGGAAGAAATTTTCGGACCGGTTTTGGCGGTTATCCCATTTGATACCGAAGCTGAGGCGGTTCGCATCGCCAATGGTACGATTTTCGGGCTTGGTGGCTCGGTGTGGACCAAGGATATGAATGTTGCACATCGGGTTTCATCTGCCATTCGCGCGGGCACGGTATTTGTGAATTGTTACGACAAATCCTCGCCGGTAACGCCGTTTGGCGGCTTCAAACAATCCGGCTTTGGTCGTGACCGTTCTCCCCATGCGGTTGATAAATATATGGATTTCAAGACGATTTGGACTGTTTACGAATAAAGGCTTGCGTCCCATGAGCATCAAAATCACGAGCATCGAAATAACCCATCATCGCTTGCCGCTCGACCCGCCGTTTCATGCGAGTTGGGATACCCAGCCGCGGCGTCATTTTGATGCGTGCATTGTGCGCGTTCATACCGATTCGGGCCTTACCGGCGTGGCATCGGGTGACTTCATGGTGGGGTTTGCGGGCCATGAGCATCTGTTTATCGGACAAGACCCGATGCAGATCGAACGGCATTATCGCATCCTGAACAATATCCAGTTCCATTATGGTCGCTGCTGGCCGCTTGATCTCGCGCTTTGGGATTTGGCGGGCAAGATCACCGGACAGCCTGTATGGAAGCTGGTCGGCGGCCTCTCCAATAGCGTACGCGCGTATGCGTCCTCCGGCACACTACGTGCGCCGGATGCGCTGGCCGATGCAGCTGAGAAATATCTTGCTGAGGGCTTTAAAGCGCTGAAAATCCGCTTTCATCGCGGCGATTGGCGCGCCGATATCAAGGCGCTTGAAGCTGTGCGGGCACGGGTTGGCAATAAGCTTGATCTGATGGTCGATTGCAACCAAGGCTGGCGGATGTCTTGGGATGCTTATTCATCGTGGTCGCTTAAAGATGCGGTTCCTGTCGCAAGGGAATTAGAGCGGCTCGGCGTCTACTGGATGGAAGAGCCACTTCATCGTTCGGACCGCGAAGGCATGCGTAGATTGCGCGAAATGGTCGATGTGCGCATTGCAGGCGGCGAGATGACGCGAGAGCTCTATGAATTCCGCGATCTGATCCGCGACGGATGCCTTGATGTGGTGCAACCCGATGCGGCGCTGGTCGGTGGTATCACCGGCTTGAAGCGTGTTGCTGCATTGGCGCAGGAAAACAATGTGGTGTTTACGCCGCATACTTGGACCAATGGCATGGGCGTGGTGGCCAATGCTCACCTGACCGCGGGTGTTTGTGACGCGCCCTTCCTTGAAATGCCCTACGATCCGCCGGAGTGGAGCCTTGATCGGCGCGATTATATGATGGAAAAGCCGCTCGGCGTGAATAAAGACGGCATGGTCGTCTTGAGCGATATGCCAGGCATGGGCTACACTCTCGATGAGGAGAGGCTCGCCGCAACACGGACGAGCTGATCCTGTTGGGGCGAGGAGTGAGAGCGCGTGGATCGGAAGTGGTTGCCTTTGAATGCGCTGCGGGCCTTTGAGGCAGCGGGTAAACATTTGAGCTTTACAGCTGCTGCCAATAGCCTCACCGTGGCGCAAAGTGCGGTAAGCCGTCATGTTATCGTGCTTGAAAATTTCCTCGGCGTGCCGCTGTTTGAGCGTCGTCCGCAACAATTGGTGTTAACCGAGGCGGGCCAGCATCTGCTCCCCGTCGTGAGCAAAAGCTTTGATCGGATTGATCAGGCGCTGTCCGATATTATCAAAGAAGGCCGCTCACCGCGTCGCGCCTTAAAAGTTTCGCTACCCGCGACGTTTGCACATCAATTGGCAGTGCCGATTTTGAAGGATTTTCGCGCCGAACATCCCGGTGTAACGCTCGATATCGAGTCCGACATGGGCCACGGCTTGGACAACGAGGCCGATGTGGCGGTTGTATTCACCGAGCCATCGGTAAGTGATACCGTTCTTGATCTCCTCTGGATGGAGCGGCTTTCCATTCTCTGCCATCCATCGGTGGCGGCGAAGGCGGATAAAAGCGATCCGGCCAGCTTTATTGAGACCAATGATCTCTTGCACATGAAGCTTGATCACCGATCGCGCCACCACCAATGGGATTTGTTCGCGCGTGGTATTGGCCGGCCGGATCTCGACGTAGATCGCGGTCTTGTGTTCGATACATCGCGACTGGTTGTGCAATATGCTTTGTCGGGCGAAGGGCTGGCTTTGGTCGACCCGATGTTGTTTAAATCCGAAATCGAAACCGGACTGCTGGTGAGCCCGTTCGATATCGTGGTGGACGGCGGCTATGGCTATTATCTCTCTACCCATCCCGAAGATCTAAACGACGAGGCCGTGGCGCTTTTCCGCTCTTGGCTGATTAACCGGTTTGCGGCACATCTGGCGGATGGGCCAACCTCGCGGCTCAAGGGGCCAACGGAAGGGATAACGGCAAAGGCCGGGTCGCCGTTTCGGGTATAAGATTTTTTAAACCGTCATCTTTCACTAAATCATCTAATGACCATTTCAGTTCTGGCGTCTCCACCCTTTCCCGATAGCCCTATCCAAAAAAAAGGCGATGCGTAAACGGGCCTGTCGGGTAGGTTCTTGCTCAGATTATGAATGCAGCCAAAGGCCGCAATGCCGAGTCGGAGATGAGACGATGAAAACCAGTGCGAAAGTTGTTGTAATTGGCGGCGGCGTTGTGGGCTGTTCGGTTCTGTATCATCTTACGAAAGCAGGCTGGACCGATGTGATGCTGATCGAGCGGGCCGAGTTGACCGCAGGTTCGACCTGGCACGCGGCGGGTGGCTTTCATACGCTAAACGGTGACCCGAATGTCGCCAAACTACAACAATATACCGTCGAGCTCTATAAAGAGATCGAGGAACTCTCGGGCGTGGCGTGCGGTTTGCACCTGACAGGTGGCGTTATGCTTGCGGGCACCGAGGACCGGATGGATTGGCTAAAAATGGCCCATGCAAAGGGCCGTTATCTCGGCATGCACACCGAGATCATTTCGGCGGAAGAAGCCAAGAAGCGGATGCCGTTGATCGACGAAAAGCAGTTTGTCGGCGCGATGTACGATCCGTTAGAGGGCCATCTTGATCCCTATGGCACCACGCATGCTTATGCGAAGTCTGCCAAGATTAACGGCGCTGAAATTGTCGTGCGCAACCGCGTGCTTGAATTGAATCAGCGCGAAGACGGCACCTGGGATGTCGTTACCGAGCAGGGCACGGTGCATGCCGAGCATGTCGTGAATGCCGGTGGCCTCTGGGCTCGTGAAGTGGGCCGTATGGTGGGCCTCGAGCTTCCGATCCTCGCGATGGAACACATGTATCTTTTAACGGAAGATATTCCGGAAGTGGCCGAAGCCAACAAGGCCACCGGCAAGGAAGTGATCACTGCGCTCGATTTTGAAGGCGAGATTTATACCCGCCAAGAGCGTGGCGGTATGTTGCTCGGCACCTATGAGAAGGCGGCTAAGCCTTGGTCTGAGCAAGAGACCCCTTGGGATTTCGGACAAAATCTGCTGGAGCCTGATCTCGACCGGATTGCGCCTGAATTAGAAGTCGGCTTCGAGCATTTCCCGTCTTATGGTAATGCAGGCATCAAGAAGATCATCAACGGCCCCTTCACCTTCGCGCCTGATGGCAACCCGCTGGTTGGGCCCGTCCGTGGTTTGAAGAATTTCTGGGTGGCGTGCGGTGTCATGGCGGGCTTCAGCCAAGGCGGCGGTGTTGGCTTGGCGCTGTCGAACTGGATGGTCAAAGGCGATCCGGGCTTTGACGTGTGGGGCATGGATGTGGCGCGGTATGGTGATTACGCGACGCTGGCCTATACCAATGCGAAGGTGCGCGAGAATTATTCGCGCCGGTTCCGTATCCGCTTCCCGAATGAGGAATTGGACGCCGCGCGCCCGTTCCGCACCACGCCAATTTACGACCGGCTACTTGCCGATAACGCTGTGATGGGCGAGAGTTATGGCTTGGAATACCCGCTCTGGTTCGCGCCAAAGGGCGAGGTGGCCAAAGATGTGTTCTCTTTCCGCCGCTCGACCGATTTCCAGCATGTTGGGAATGAAGTAAACCGCGTCCGCAACGGCGTTGGCGTGATGGAAACATCCGGTTACGCGAAATACCGCGTGACGGGCGAGGGCGCAGAAGCCTGGCTCTCGCATATTTTGGCGAACAAGATTCCAGCCGAAGGCCGCATGGTTCTGACGCCGATGTTGAATGATAATGGCAAGCTTATCGGCGATTTCACGTTGGCTAAATTGGGCGCGGAAGAATTTTTGATCATCGGTTCGGGCCCCGCCGAGCAATATCATATGCGCTGGTTTGAGGCGCATTTGCCGAAAACTGGTGTACGGATTGAAGCCTTGGGGCTTGATCTGGTTGGTCTTTCGGTTGCGGGACCCCATTCTCGTGTTCTCATGCAGAAGCTGACATTGCAGGATCTTTCGAGTGCGCATTTCCCGTTTATGGGTATTCGCAAAATGGATCTCGGTGCGATACCTGCTATTGTGGGTCGTGTGACGTTTACAGGTGATCTTGGCTATGAAATCTGGGTTAAGCCGGAATATCAGCGCGCTTTGCTCAACCTCATCTTCAAGGCCGGCGAAGAATTCAACATTGGCCATTTCGGCTTGCGGGCGTTGAATTCGATGCGGTTGGAAAAGAATTTCGGCACATGGGCGCGCGAATATCGGCCGATTTATGGGCCGTTAGAAGGCGCGATGAGCCGCTTTGTCGATCTCAAAAAGAACGATTTTATCGGTCGTAGCGCTGCGGCGGAAGAAAAAGCTAATGGCGGTGCGTTGCGGTTGGTGAGTTTCGTGATCGACGCCAACGATGCTGATTGCATCGGTGATGAGCCGGTTTGGCATGACGGCAAGGTTGTGGGGTGGATCACCTCAGGCGGTTATGGCCACTCTGTGAAGGCGTCGATCGGTATGGGTTATGTGCCGAAAGAACTTGCCGATAAGACGGACGGGTTCGAGATCGAGATCATTGGTGAACGGCGCAAGGCGAAGATTATCCGCGAAGCGCTGTTTGATCCAAAAGGCGAGAAGATGCGGTCGTAAGAAACGTCGTTAGTCAAACAAGCTCGAGACGCTCGACTCGGTCGCGGTGCGGCCAATGGCTTCGCCGAGTAAAGTTGCAACCGAGATAACGCGGATGTTTTTGGCGACTTTTACTGCCTCGGTTGGCTGTATAGAGTCGGTTAACACCAATTCTTTCAAACGCGATGACGCGATGCGGGCAACTGCGCCGCCCGACAAAACGCCATGCGTGATGTAAGCAAACACTTCCTTCGCGCCATTGGCCAGAAGTGCATCCGCCGCGTTGCACAGCGTGCCGCCTGAATCCACAATATCGTCGACAAGAATACAGGACCGGCCTTTGACATCGCCGATGATGTTCATCACCTCCGACTCGCCCGCGCGTTCGCGCCGTTTGTCGACAATTGCCAACGGTGCATCGATACGCTTGGCGAGGGCACGGGCACGCACCACGCCGCCGACATCTGGCGAAACGACCATCGTGTTTGAGGTATCGAGGTGTTCTTTGATATCACGCGCCATCAAGGGTGCGGCAAAGAGGTTGTCGGTTGGAATATCAAAGAAGCCTTGGATCTGCCCAGCATGAAGATCGACTGTTAAAACACGATCCACGCCCGATTGGGTTATTAGATTGGCAACCAGTTTGGCAGAAATAGGCGTGCGCGGGCCGGCTTTGCGGTCCTGACGGGCATAACCGAAATAGGGGATCACCGCCGTGATGCGCTTGGCCGAGGCGCGGCGCAGGGCATCGCTGATGATCAATAACTCCATTAAATGGTCATTGGTCGGAAACGATGTTGACTGGATGATGAACACATCCTGCCCGCGAACATTTTCCTGGATCTCGACGAAAATTTCCATGTCGGCGAAGCGTCGGACCTGCGCTTTTGCCAAAGGAAGCGATAAATACGCCCCGATGGCTTCTGCCAGAGCGCGGTTTGAATTCCCCGCGACGAGCTTGATATCCGCTTTCATGGGGTCTTTTCCTTATACACGGTGAGTCTGACATTTCGCCTGTCTGAGGCGATGACCGGCTCATACCAGTCCGAGCAGCGTGTCACAATATCGCCACAAGGCAAACCACACAAAACTTTGCGGCTAAGCTGGTTTTATCGCAGCATCAAACCGAGATCATGCCCGTTGAGCGGTTCGGCTCCTTTTTCACCGACAAGATAGGTGCGTCCCAGACACATCGCGGTTTCCGTTTCTGAGTCCATCAGGATCATATGCGCAAACATCACCATACCAGGCTCCATCACCCAGTCATTTTTCTCGTAGAACATCGGCCAATCCATCCAGCTCGGCGTGAATTTGGCACCTAAGGAATAGCCGCAAGCGTTTAGTCTGTGGCTTGAAAGGCCATGCGCGTCGAGCACATGTGTATGGGCAGCGAACACTTCTCCAGCTGTTGCTCCCGGTTTCAATGCCGCTTCACAGGCAAGCAAGGCTTCTTTGGCGGCGGCATGGTAGGCGATATGAAGCGGGCGCGGTTTGCCGACAACGACCGTCCGCATCAACGCAGCGTGATAATGGCGATAAGTGCCTGCAAATTCGAGCGTAATTTGATCCGTTGCATCGAGTTTACGGCGGCCGGATTTGTATCGGCAGAGGAGCGCATCGCGACCCGAGCCGATGATAAACTCATTGCCCGGATAATCGCCGCCGTTGGCAAAAATAGCGTTGTTTTGAGCTGCTAGGATCTCGCCTTCATCCGCACCCGCACGAATGGCTGCAATGCCGGCTACATCGGACAGGTCCGATAGACGCGCCGCTTCACGAATATAAGTGATTTCAGCTTCCGATTTGACGGCTCGCAACCGCGTTACGATGTCGGACGCGTCAATCAGCTTCGCCTGGCCATCAAAAGCCGCTTCCAGCCTTTTGCCGTTGAAATGGGTAAGACCGTAACTATCAAACTCAACGCCGAGTCGCTTTCCTGTCCCGCCAAGATCGCGCACCATTCCGACTAAATCGAGCGAGGGGTTGGCATCCCTTCCGTCTTTCCAAATCCGGATGTCTTTCAGGATCGATGTATGCTGTGCCTGTCTTAAATCGGCCGAGCGCGTGAGCAAAGCCATCGTGCCATCAGCACCTAAATAAAGGCACTGGAAGAAGCAAAATCCGAATGTATCATACCCTGTCAGCCAGAACATACTCTCTTGCTGGAACAACAACATACCGTCCAACCCGCGCGCCTGCATGGCGTCGATCAGGCGGTTGCGGCGACGGGAGAACTCAAACGGGTCAAAATGTGTGCTCATGAAATCTTGTTAAAGGATTCGCACCGACCTGTCAGGTGATATCGAAATTATCGCGAAAGGGGACGAAAACCTGTCCATTGTGACAGGTTTCAAAATGATATTGCCTTCTATGCTTCCCCGATATGGGTGGCCGTTTCAGGCTGTCCCCCGGCTTGGAACGGCCACCCAAAAGGGGCTTCTCGATGCGCTCAATCCCATTTCTTTTCGCGTTCTCCTTGGGGTTAACCCTCGGCGGTTGCGTGACCCGTGGGATAAATGACATCAAAACAGATGATGCAGGCCAAGCGTCAAAGGTCAAATTTGGAACCGTACTTGCCCAACATCCTGTCAATATCCGATCCGACCCGAATACGGGTGTCGGGGCAGGTTTTTTGGTTGGGGGGGGAGCGGGCGCGGCGTTTGGCCGATCCAATGAGGCGACCTTAGGCGGCATGTTGGCGGGCGCGCTTGCCGGTGCCGTTGTACAAAATGCGATGGAGACCGGTAACGGCATCGAGTATACGATCGCCTTTGCCGATGGATCGACGCAAATTCTTGACCAACTTCAAGGGCCGGGTGATCCGATTTTTCAACCTGGTGCCGCGGTTATGGTCGAGTTCGGTGCGACGAAACACAAAATTTTGTCGGCGGCGAATTTACCCGATATGGTTGCTCATCCGAAGGAGGTCCGGGTTGCGGGAGCGCCAAAACCTTCGACCATCAAGGTACAGTCGTGCGCCAAAACAAAATCCGCCGATCAGGAACGGAAAGTGTGTACGGAGCAGTGATCGACAGGGGGCGTGCGAGATATCCCCCTTTTAACTTGAGCGGTTACGTCTTAAATCCGGTGCATGGCGCGTACTCCCTCACCGCACAAGGACGATTCGGTTCCGGAAATGGATTTGCCGGATGATAGGGATGTATCGGACGAAGAGGAGCAAATTGTCGAAGAAAGCTCCGGCATTGATCTAGATTTCTCGACCGAGGCAGCGCCGCAGCGGTTACGCGCGGGTGTAGAAGTTATCCAGAAAGCCTTAAAAACGCTGCCCAACGCGCCCGGTGTCTACCGGATGATCGGTGGTGCGGGCGATGTACTTTATGTGGGTAAAGCCAAAAACCTCAAAAAGCGGGTTTCGAATTATGCCCGTGATGTGGGGCACACGAGCCGGATCGCGCGGATGATCGCCGAGACGGCTTCGATGGAATTTGTAACAACCGAGACGGAGTCTGAGGCGCTGTTGCTTGAAGCCAATTATATCAAGCAACTTAAACCCCGTTTCAATGTGCTGCTGCGCGACGATAAAAGTTTCCCCTATATTTTGGTCACCAGCGACCATGTATCCCCGCAACTCACCAAGCATCGCGGCGCGCGAAACCGTCGCGGGCAATTTTTTGGTCCTTTCGCTAGCGTTTGGGCGGTAAACCGTACAATTACGGCTCTGCAGCGCGCCTTTTTGCTCCGTACGTGTACCGATTCCTATTACGAGAACCGCTCGCGACCCTGCCTTTTGTATCAGATCAAGCGGTGTGCGGGGCCATGTACGGGCGAAATTGATCCGGTGGGCTATCAAAAGCTTGTGACGGAGGCACGCGATTTTCTGTCCGGTAAAAGCCAAGCGGTGAAAGCACGCCTTGGGATTGATATGCAGGACGCTTCCAACGCGCTGGAATTTGAAACAGCCGCTCGAATCCGCGACCGGTTGGCGGCTTTGTCGGCGATCGTTTCGACGCAGGACATCAACCCGCAGTCAGTAGAAGAAGCGGATGTTTTTGCCTTGCATGAGGAAGCGGGACAATTTTGTATCGAGGTGTTTTTCTTCCGAAATTTCCAGAATTGGGGCAATCGCGCTTATTTTCCCAAGGCCGATCGAACGATTGCTGCCGAGGAAGTGCTTGGCCAGTTCGTGGCACAATTTTATGATGATAAACCTGCGCCGCGCCTCGTTCTCCTCTCCCATGATGTTGAGGATATGGAACTGTTGGGCGAGGCGCTTTCGATGCGCGTCGAGAGCAGGGTTGAGGTTGCGGCGCCAAAGCGCGGCGAAAAGCGCGATTTGGTGGACCATGCGGCTTCAAACGCCAAAGAAGCCCTCTCCCGCAAATTATCGGACACCGCCTCACAAAAGCAGCTTTTGGCGGCTCTTGGGCAAGCCTTCGGGCTCGAGGCTCCGCCGCGCCGTGTCGAGGTTTACGACAATTCCCATATTATGGGAACCAATGCGGTGGGTGCGATGGTGGTGGCCGGCATGATGGGCTTCTCGAAGCCGCATTACCGGACCTTTAATATTCAATCAACCGACATCACGCCCGGCGATGATTTTGGCATGATGCGCGAGGTGCTGACGCGCCGCTTTGCCCGTTTGCAAAAAGAAGCCGTGCGCGAGACGGAGGCCGGTCTCGAATCCAAAGAGGATATGATGCCGGATTGGCCAGATCTGGTGCTGGTCGACGGTGGTCGGGGGCAACTGGAAGCTGCTAAAACCGTACTTGCAGAACTTGGCATCGAGGGCGTGCCGTTGGTGGGTGTCGCCAAGGGACCGGATCGGGATGCGGGGCGCGAGACATTTTTTGTGCCGGGCCGTGATCCGTTCAAGCTCGCCCCGCGTGATCCGGCGCTATATTTCATCCAACGCTTGCGCGACGAGGCGCATCGTTTTGCGATTGGCACGCACCGGGCGAGGCGTAAGAAGGATTTCACGAAAAATCCGCTTGACGAGATTTCCGGCATTGGCCCGCAACGCAAGCGCGCGCTTTTGCTCCATTTTGGAACGGCCAAGGCGATCTCTCGTGCGTCGCTTGAGGATTTAACCAAAACGCCGGGGGTGAACGAAGCGACAGCGAAGGCCGTCTATGACTTTTTTCACGATGGTGGGCGTTAATATCAAACGGCCAAATGCGTTTGCCGGTTGACGGGTGTGTCGGCGATATGCTTCGAGTTTCGTTATGACAAAACGGACGACCCGCAGACGCTTAGGGCCTTTTACGATCCCCAATATCCTGACTTATGGTCGGGTTGTGGCGGTGCCGGTGGTGGTTGGGTGTATGTTTTGGCCCGATGAACCGGTCATGCGCTGGATAGCATTGGCGGTTTTCGCGATCGCGGCAATTACCGATTTTTTCGATGGCTATCTGGCGCGAATTTGGGAACAGCAATCCTCGTTGGGTCGAATGCTGGACCCGATTGCTGATAAGCTGTTAGTGGCGGCCACGTTGATGATGCTTGTGGCGAACCATACAATCTATGGCTGGTCGATCTGGGCGGCGATTGTTATTTTAAGCCGAGAAATTCTGGTTTCGGGTTTACGCGAATTTTTGGCCGAATTGCGCGTAAGCGTACCGGTTTCGACGATTGCGAAATGGAAAACGACGCTTCAATTGGTTGCTGTCGGGTTTTTAATCGTCGGTGACGCAGGCGAAAGGCTTTTGCCCGGAAATGTAATCATCGGGACTATGCTCTTATGGGTCGCGGCCTTGCTGACACTGTATACCGGTTATGATTATTTCAAGGCAGGTATTCGCCATGTGGTTAGCCTTGATGAATAACGTGAAGCTTGTCTATTTTGCATGGGTGCGCGAACGCATTGGGTTGGCGGAAGAAGTCGTCAACTTGCCTGATAGTGTATTGACGGTATCCGATCTCGCCGCCTGGCTCCAATCGCGCGGGGAGGAATATGCCTACGCTTTTGAAAACCCGTCTATTGTCCGCGCCGCGATCAACCGCAAGCATGTGAAGCCTGACACGGTGATTGCGGGTGCAAGCGAGATCGCGTTTTTTCCACCAATGACAGGCGGTTGACGGGTGATGTCGCCATTGCTCACTGTTCGCATTCAGCCTGATCTGTTCGATGCGGCGGCAGAGATCGAAGCACTTTCTCGTTTGGGGGACGATGTCGGGGCCGTCACCAGTTTTACAGGTTTTTGTCGGAGTGAAGACGGTCGTTTAACCGCGCTGGAATTGGAGCACTATCCCGGCATGGCGGAAGATGAAATTTCCGCTGTGGTGTGCGAGGCTGCCGCCCGCTGGCCTCTTTTCGGCGTTACTGTCATCCATCGTCATGGTAAAATGGTACCGGGCGATGGGATTGTGCTAGTGGTCACAGCCTCTTCGCACAGGACTGCTTCGTTTGAAGCAGCCAACTTTGTAATGGATTATCTCAAAACCCGTGCGCCATTCTGGAAAAAAGAGCATCGTGCCGATGGCACGTCGGGCGAATGGGTGGATGCAAAAGCCGTTGATGATTGGTTGGCTGAGCGCTGGAAAGTGTGAGGTGCCTCTTTTCCTTTCCTCATCAACTGCCCATATAGGCGGTGTGGATTTCGATCCGAGGATGGACCAATGAGCCTGACCCCTTTTTTACGCGCGGCGTTTGTAACCCTGATGATCGGTTTGCTCGCGTTAGCCTCTTTATCAACCGCTGACGCCCGCGTGGGCGGCGGGTCTTCGAGCGGAAGTCGTGGAAGTTTCACCTATTCGCCGCCGCCTTCAACGCCGACGGCACCTTATGCCGCACAACCGATGCAGCGTTCTTTCACCCCGCCGGCGCCGGCGCCGGGCTATGCGCCGTCTTATGCGCAGTCGGGCTTTGCCAATCGGGGTTTTTTTGGCGGTGCGGGCGGATTCGGTACCGGGTTGCTCGGTGGGCTCCTCGGCGCTGGTCTCGTCGGAATGATGTTCGGTCATGGCTTCGGTGGTGGTATGGGCGATGGAATGTCATTTTTTGGCTTGTTGATCCAATTCGCCATTCTGTTTTTCGTCATTCGCTTTCTTTTCAGCCTATTCACACGCCGCGTCAGTCCGGCTGGAATGGACCAAGGGATGATGGGTTCGGGGCCAAGTATGGTCAGTCCGCCATCGCGTCCAGCTATTCGACAAGTGAATGTAACGCCTGAGGATTTTTCGGCCTTTGAACAGCGGTTGGTTGCCATTCAAGAGGCGTATAGCCGTGAAGATCTCGATGGGTTGCGCCGCATGGCAACCCCTGAAATGGTTGCCTATTTTGCCGAAGACCTGGCCCATAATGCAGGCCACGGACAGGTTAACCGTGTATCGCAAGTCAAGCTCTTGCAAGGCGATTTGTCGGAGGCCTGGGGCGAGGGTGCGGTTGATTACGCTACCGTTGCGATGCGTTTCTCGCTGATTGATGCGACCTATGAGCGGGGTTCTGATCGGGTCGTCGCGGGCGATCCTGTAACGCCGCAGCAGGTTACCGAGATTTGGACCTTCCGCCGCGATGGCAGCGCATCGTGGATGCTGTCAGCCATCCAACAGGCGGGCTGACGTCAGATCCTCGCTTTTATCGGCGATTTTAATACATTTAAAACCATAACGCGGCATCATCGCGTTATGGTTTATGCTTTTCTCAAACGAACGCTTACCGTTGTCATGCTGCTGGCCCTTGTCGGCTGCGGCATGCGTTTTGATACGCGCGCGCCTTGGCGCGATGAGGTAGAGGCCAAATGTCTCACCTCCGGTGCGGTCAAACTGTCGGCCTATGTCGAACCGATGAACCGGATTGATGGTCCCGGTGCGTGCGGATTGCAGCAACCGCTGCGCGTCAATGCGCTTGTTGGTGGAACGATCGGTTTGACCAGCAGGGCCACGATGTCGTGTTCCGCATTATCCAGCGTTGACAGATGGTTGAAGGAAGTCGTTGAGCCTGCTTCGATGCTTTACTATCGACAGCACGTGACTGGTATGACGGTGGGCTCCTATTCGTGCCGAAACCAGGATAGCAAATGGGCCGCCAATATTTCGGAACACGCCTTCGGCAACGCCGTTGATGTGATGGGCTTTGCGTTTTCGGATGGTCGGAACATGAGCGTGGTCAAGGGGTGGTCGGGAGATGCGCGCGATCAAGCTTTTTTGCGCGAAATTGCAGTCGATGCATGTGATTATTTCACTACAGTTCTCGCACCGGGCTCGGATATGTTTCATTACAACCATATTCATATTGATTTAGCGCGCCACGACAGCGGCTGGCAGCGCCATATTTGTCAGCCCAAATTGCAAATCGCGCGACGGATTGCGCCGCGAGCCGATGCGAGCAAGATTGCCGGGTTAAACTACACGCCTTCGTCCGGTTCTGAGGATGCTCAAATCGCTCAAGCAACGCCCTTGGCGGGCAATCCTGCCTCCGCGCCTCTGCCGCCTATTCGCCCGATTGATCCGAAGACCCTAGCCTCCCTTCCCCCCGAGCCGGATGGCGATTTTAAGGGTGTTTATTAGCGCCAATCTACCTGTCGTAACAGACAGGCGATTTGGACGGATTTTTATGACAGATTGTTACCAAAAGCATTGGATTTAAGAGGGCATTGTTTATGATCAGCCGGTTATTCTATATGCTCTGTGTTCTTTTGATTGCCTCACCGGTTTGGGCGCAAGCCAACGGCGAGCAGAAAGGGGCGGTGCCCGGTACGTTCGATTTTTACGTGTTGGCACTGTCGTGGTCGCCAACCTATTGCGCCAATGGTGGTGACAAAAGAAGCCCCGATCAATGTCACAGCGGATCATCGAATGGTTTTGTTATTCATGGACTTTGGCCGCAGCTTTACCATGGCTACCCGACCGAATGTCCGAGCGAGCAAGCAGATTTGCCGAAAACAACGCTTGAACCCGCACTTCGTCTGTTTCCCGATCTCAAGTTAGCCGAGCGGGAATGGAAGCGTCATGGCACCTGCACGGCACGCGCTCCAGCTGATTATCTAGCCGATATCTCAACCGCTCGCCAAAAAGTGACAATTCCCGCGCCCTACCAGCGACCGAGGATGGAAGCGTTGGTGTCGCCTTTGGATCTCCAAAATGCGTTTATTGACGCCAATCCAGGTCTTGCTGCGGGTATGATGGAAGTATCTTGCGTGAAAGGCGAGTTGCAGGAAGTGCGCATCTGCTTCACAAAGGATCTTAAAGGTTTTCGTGCGTGCCCCGAAGTGGTGGCCGGCAGCTGTCGCGCCAAAAGCGTGACGATGCTCCCGGTTCCTTAGCGGACCAAGACGCACTGGCTCAACAAGGCATTGCGCGGCTTATTATGAATTATCGGCACGTCTACCACGCTGGCAACTTTGCCGACGTCTTAAAACATTCAATCCTAGCGCGGTGTCTAACACACCTCAAAGCCAAGGAAACGCCCTTTCGCGTGATTGATACGCATGCCGGTGTCGGCGTTTATGATCTGCGCGGCGAAGCGGCGTCCAAGACGGGCGAGTGGCATGACGGCATTGGTCGTTTGCTAAAAGCCGAAATGCCGCAAGCCATTCGTGATGTATTGGCACCCTATCTCGATACCGTGAAAGCATTGCAAGCGTTTAAAGGTCGTGATGCCTATCCCGGTTCGCCGGAAATCGCGCGGCATCTGACGCGGTCTGAGGACCGAATGATCTTTGTCGAAAAACATCCGCAAGACGCCAAAAAGCTGACCGACATCTTTAGTTTCGATGGCCGCGCCAAAGTGCTGGAATTGGATGGGTATACGGCATTGAAAGCCTGTGTTCCGCCGAAAGAGCGGCGCGGACTGGTTTTGATCGATCCGCCCTATGAAGAAACCGACGAATTTGAGCGTCTGTTCGAGGGGTTTGTGTCAGGGTACCGTAAATGGCCAACCGGAATGTATTTACTCTGGTATCCTGTTAAAAATTTTGAAGAAACGCGACGGTTCCTGCATGCTTTATCGGACCTAGAAATTCCCAAGATTCTCCGCGCGGAATTACGCGTCAAGGCGATTTCGAAGACGAGCGGGTTAGCGGGTTCCGGAATGGTCATTGTCAATCCGCCTTGGAAACTCAACGAAGAACTCAACGCGCTCATGCCTTGGTTGGACCGGATGCTCGCGCAAGATAGCGGCCATGGCTGGAATGTCGATTGGATTGCCGGAGAGGCTGTGCCGGAGGCGTTTTAGATAGCTAGAACCGCAAAGCCTTTCCTGATATCCAAGACGCTGGATCTTACTTAGAAATTGGAAAATGCTCATGATTTTGCGTTCGTCGCCCGCGTCACCGTTTGCCCGGAAGGTCAAAATTGCTGCTCATGTTCTTGGCTTGATCGACAAGATCGATATCATCGTTGCCGACACGTTGAACCCCGAAGACCCGCTGCGCACGCGCAACCCCCTCGGAAAGATCCCCGCATTGACGCTCGACGATGGCACGACGCTTTATGATTCCCGGGTGATCGTCGAATATCTCGATCATGTGGCAGGGGGCGGAAAAATTATCCCTGAGACCGGTAAAGAGCGGTTCGAGGTGCTGACCTTGCAGGCTTTAGCCGACGGCGTGATGGATGCAGCGTTGCTTCAGGTTTATGAAACGCGGTTCCGCGACGAGGACAAGCGCTCGTCTAAATGGGTGGAGCATCAGAGTGGCAAGGTGACACGTGGTTTGGATGCGCTTGAGGTGCATGTGCCGCATTTGTCGCCAGTGCCAAATTTGGGAGCTATTACGGTGGCGTGCGCTCTCGGCTATCTCGATTTGCGGTTTGGCGAAGGCTGGCGCACGGGTCGACCACGGTTGACCGCTTGGCTGGCTGATTTCGCGGCGCGTGTTCCAGGTTATGCTGCTACCATGCCGCATTGATTCACGAAAAAAGCTCGCAGCCTAGGCCGCGAGCTTTTTTGTAAATGTATCGGTCGATTAGAAGCGATAGTTCAAACCAATGCGCGCGAGGCCAAGATCGGCACCTGATGATCCGCCATTTGGATATCCTTGGCTATCGAGGCGGACATAAAGACCTTCGATCTTGGCCGTCCACGTGTCTGTAAGAGCCATTTCGACACCTGCACCAACCGTCCAGCCATTGTGGTAGGTATCGGAGGTTGAACCCAAATAGTCGTCATGCGTTGTACCGCCGGCATAGCCCGCCGTGATGTAGGGCAAAGTCCGATCCATGGCGTAGCCTAAACGACCGCGAACGGTGTTTAAATAGCGCACCTCGCTTGAACCAAGGTTAGAGGCTTTGATATTGGCAATGCTGAAGTCACCTTCGACGCCGAGGACATAATTGCTTGGCAATTGATAGTTGTAACCACCTGTAAGGCCTAGCAAACCGCCCGATGAATTGCCGAACGTATCTTTACCGTCTTGGGTGAAATTACCGCCACCAAAGCCACCACTGAAGCCGCCATAGACGCCATTCCACGAATAGGCTCGCGCCATAGCAATAGGAGCCATCGTGGTTGGGGTCTTCTTGCTCGGAAGATCAGCCGCGAAGGCTGATGTTGCTAAAAGAAGCGCGGGGACCGTGAGGCCCATACGTGTCATAACGCTCATGATTTTAAATCCTTATTTTAATAACACCAACGTCATGATTCAGACGTTTGGCGGACATGCCATAAAGAGAGGCGATCATACCTCCCAAATCTCATTTTATTCTTTTTGGAATAGAATAGAGGCAGCAATGTGATTTGTTCGTGATCAAAATAAGAAACAATCTGGAATTAAATTTTTTTCAGTTTTTTCAATGAATGTTAAATTTTTTTGAATGTAAAATTTAAATATACTAGAATTTATATGAAATCCCAAAGCGGAATACGTTGGATTGCGTATTAAGAGATACCGATTGTCCGCTTGAATTGACGTAAGACGAACTGCCGATATCATACCGCAGCACTTCGCCGCGAAGGACAACATGCGGCGCAATCATGGCTTCCACACCACCGCCATAAACCAATCCAACTTTAAAGACATCGGTTGAGTAAGTATTGGTGTAGTTTGTCGTGCTCGCAGCCGCACCGAACGTTCCGTAGGTAAGGAGATTGCCAAATGCAAAACCAGCCCGCGCACGGCCAGATGTCAGCCATTTTTGTGAAAAGCTCTCGGTCGAGCTGGTATTTTTGATTTGCGAGGCGGTAGCATCGATTTCACCGCCGCCTACGATCTGGCCCGCTTGGAAATTATACCCGCCTTGGGCACCGAGCAGCGTCCCGCCGGTCGAAAGGCTACCGGCAGTACCCAAACCCGCGCCACCGTGAAGACCGATATAGGCACCTTCCCAGACTGTTCTGTTCGAAGCCTCTTGTGCATAGGCCGCCGACATACCTGTCATGGCTAAGAGAACAACCCCTTTTAGCAATGTGGTAAGCTTCCATTCCATGCCCGGTCTCCATCGGCCTCATTGGCACTGTTGATTTTAACGGTATTTGATCGGGTTCCGAAGCTGCGAATGTAAATAGGGTAACTGAAACGTAAACCGAACACGCTTGCCGTGCGTGTGATGTCATGTAACGGCTGAGTCTACCGATGGGGCCGCAGTGTGTGGGAGGAAATATGCAAACGGACGAAGCAACCCAACACGAAAGGCCGGTGGCTCTAGTGACCGGTGCCGCACGCCGAGTCGGGGCTGCGATAGCGCGCACCCTCTCTACGGCTGGCTATGCCGTCGTGCTACACGTTAATGCGTCGCGGGTTGAAGCTGACATGTTAGCGCTGGAACTTCGCGAGCGGGGCGGTCAGACCAAAGTGGTTCATGCCGATCTTGCAACGGCGGCGGGGCGCGACGGGTTGATTGCTCAATCGATTGAGTGTTTCGGGGCGCTATCCCTGCTCGTCAACAGCGCCGCCATTTTCCACTCAGATCGTCTCAGTGATTTTACCGATACCCAATTGTTCGAGCATGTGGCGGTTAATTTGTTGGCACCCTTGCGTCTCTCTCGAGATTTTGCCGCCCAAATTCCCGGTTTTGGCAACCCGTCTATCGTGAACATCATCGATCATCGGGTGTTAAAACTAACGCCGCAACATTTTACCTATACCCTGTCGAAAGCCGCTCTTCACACGGCAACGCGGACGATGGCGCAAGAACTCGCTCCTCGTATCCGCGTTAACGCGGTCGGACCGGGTCCAACATTGCCTAATTCTCATGATGGCGAGGCGGGGCTTTTACAGGAGGCTTCAGGGGTGCCGTTGGAACATTTGGTGGACCCGAAGGATATTGCCGAAGCTGTGCTTTACCTTGCACAGGCGAAAAGCGTGACAGGGGACATGATTTCTGTCGACGCCGGTCAGCATATTGGCTGGCAAACGCCGGATATCCTCAAGGGTTAAGCGTAATAGCAGAGATGAGTCGACCATAATCCGCCTCATTCCGATGGGTTGCCCGCCGATAACTGAAAAATCGGCTTTCGTCGGCGTAGGTACACAACCTAAGATCAGTAAAGCTACCAATACCCGCGTCTTTTAATCGGAAACCGATAAAGGCTGGCAGGTTGAAGTGGCTTTTGTCTGGAAGGTTACCGGGAACAAAAAATTCATCATGTGACGGGTTTTCTGAGATAAATATCGCTTTGAACTCAGCGCCGACCTCATAAGATGGCTGACTGATCGTTGGGCCGAGAACCGCCGTAATACGGTCGCGCTTTGCGCCAAGTGCTTCCATCGCGTTAAGTGTTGCTTCAAGGACACCCGTGAAGGCTCCTTTCCAACCCGCATGCGCCGCACCGATCACTCTCGCTTCCGCGTCGGCAAACAGAACGGGCCCGCAATCCGCGGTCGCAATGGCGAGTGTCACACCGTTCAGATTCGTCACCATTGCATCTGCCTTGGGACGGTCCGCCAAACCCCACCGCTCTTTGACCGTGACCGCCTCGGCCGAGTGGATTTGGTAGAGGCTCAGGAAATCCAAGGGGTCTGATCCTAACGTTGCGGCCATCCGGCGACGGTTTTCATGAACGGCGGAGGCCAGATCATTCGAGCCTAAGCCACCATTGAGTGACGCATAGAGTCCGGTCGAGGCGCCACCTTGCCGCGTGAAAAAGGCGTGCCGAATGCGTTCTTGCGTCAAGGTTTCGCTCATTATCGATATAGGTTCATTCTGTGCCATGGCTTATTTGAATCCAGCGGGTTCGGGCGTATCCGGATGATGTAAGCCCAATACTTTGAAGAGACGCCCCATGCCCGTTGCGGACTGTTCGGTTAATCTGACAAGAGCCGCCTCAATCTCTTGGCCCTGCGCGGCATCTGCCCCTTTGATCAAGCGAGCCGCACGCTCGACAATCCCTAACGCGTCCAAGAATTGCGCTTGCGTGGTTGGCCCTGCCAATACGGCCCCTTGTGATTGAACAATGCGGCCGAGCCGCTCGAAGTTTACATGAGTGGTGATATCTACCTCGCCTGGACTGGTGAGAGGATCAACAAAGCTGTGCCCCTTCATCGCCTGTAGCGTTTCACCGAAACCTGATTGGGTGTGGCCGTAATCAATCACCAAGCCCGCACCACCAAACTGCGCAAGATGTGCCGCGAGATCGGCCATAATTGTTTCGGCGATAAGGCCGAACTCGAATACGGACCCGTCGGGTGCTTGGGTCGTTAAGGCACGCTCGGGTTCGCGTGCCAGTCCGAACATCAATTTATCGTCGGGTCCGAGCCCGATAAGCCGTTGGTGCCATTGTCCTTGGAAATTTTGATAGTGGCGGACGGGCAGGGCATCAAAAAACTCGTTCGCTAACAGGATCGTTGGCAGTTCCGGAAGAGCCGAAATGTCGGCGTTCCATTGAACGGTAACGCCTGATGGGGCGAGTGTCTGACGTTGTTTCTCACGTAGAACAGGGCTCATCTCGACCAGAGTGACGGTCAGTGCTCGGTGTAGCCCAATCACGTTTTTCGTTGCTCGCAAGACATCTTGCATCAAGGTGCCCCGCCCCGGCCCTAGCTCGACAAGGGAAAGTTTTTCGGGTTGGCCCATTCGAAGCCAAAGATCGGCGCACCACAACCCGATCAATTCGCCGAACATTTGGGAAATTTCCGGCGAAGTGGTGAAATCACCCTGCGCACCCAAGGGGTCGCGCGTCATGTAATAGCCATAGCGCGGGTCCCCCAACGCCATGCCCATAAAGCGTTCTAGGCTGATTGGGCCTTCTAGCTTGATCAATTCCACGATGTGTTCGTGAAGCGGTGTCATAACGCCTTTTCCATCCGGTAGCTTCGCCAGATCAGCCAAAGGCCGATCACGATCAATGGGATGGATAGGGCCATTCCCATCGTCAACCCACCGGCTAATTGTTCGGTGACCGGATCAGGATCGCGGAAAAACTCCGAAATTGTGCGGGTGATAGCATAAAGAAGACCAAACAATCCCGACAATAGACCCGGACGTTTCAACCCGCCTTTTCGGGCAACCCATCCGACAATCAGGAAGATCAGAAGGCCTTCAAGGGCCGCCTCATATAATTGGCTCGGGTGGCGGGGTTGGTCATCGGCTCGTGGGAAAACGATCGCCCATTCCACATCCGTTGGCCTACCCCACAATTCGCCATTGATGAAGTTGGCGATACGACCAAAAAACAGGCCGATGGGCGAAACGATGGCTGCGATATCCGTAAGTGCAAGCAGGGATGTTTTGCGGCGTTTGGCAAGCAGGATCATGGCAATGCACGCGCCGATTAGCCCGCCATGGAAAGCCATACCGCCGTGCCAGACGGCAAAAATTTCCAACGGGTTTGTAATAAAAAAAACAAGATCATAAAAAAGGACCTGACCTAGCCGCCCGCCAATGACGATCCCGAGCGCCATGTAAACGAGAAGATCGTCGATAGTTGCGTAATCTGGTGGTGTCCGTGTGCCCCAAAGCGCATTATTGGCTGCAATCTTGAAAGCGAGCTTCCATCCGATCACCAACCCGGCGATGTAAGCTAGCGCATACCACCGAATAACGAAGGGCCCGAACTCGACGAGGATGGGATCAATATGCGGATAGGGAATAACAAACATGGACAATTCTAACCTCTCATAGGCACGCTTGCCCCGTGTCAGTCCAACCGTCAAGAACAAGATGCCAAACGGGGTGTGGCGTGGTAGAAAGACGGTAACAGGCTCACTCCAAACTTTGGAATTTACCCGCATGACCGATACCAGTAATCCTTTATTCCACAATCTTTCCCGCTTGATGACAGATGCCGCGGGCGTGGCGACGGGCATGAAACGGGAGGCTGAAGGCGTAATGAAGTCGCAGCTTGAACGCCTGATCCGTGATCTCGATGTGGTGTCACGCGAAGAATTTGAAGCCGTTCGGACCATGGCCATTTTAGCGCGCGAAGAAAACGAGCGTTTAGCCGTTCGGATTGTAGAGTTGGAGCAAAAACTCGGCTGATTCGAGATTTTGCAAGCACTTTATTGCGGATTCAGCATGGTAATCGTCTGTGGACAGTGTCTCCCTAGGTGATTGTGCGATTCAGTCGAATCCATGAGCGTCTCCCTTGCCTGATGGCTGAAAGGCGATCCTGTTTGATCGCTTAGCCAAGGTGCTGGGTACGCAATGTCACTGAGTGATTCCTTTCAAAATGACCGTAGCGAACATCCTCTCGATATTGTCGAGCGGATGGCGAGCCTCCGTGATTGGAGCTTTGATCGCGCGGGCGATGACGAAATCGCCATTACGATTGGCGGGCGTTGGACGTCATATGACGTTGCGTTCACTTGGTTGGAGGATATCGAAGCGCTGCACGTTGCATGTGCGTTCGATCTTAAAATCCCCGACCGGAAGCGGGCCGAGATTACTGATCTGATGTCGCGCATCAATGAGCAGCTCTGGATCGGTCATTTTGACATGTGGTCGGAGACAGATGTCGTGATGTTCCGCCACTCTTTGATGTTGTCAGGCGGTGCCGAGCCCAATGCCGCGCAATGCGAAGCATTACTCAGTCTAGCGGTGGATAGCTGTGATCGGCACTTCCAAGCCTTTCAATTCGTGATGTGGTCGGGTAAAACCGCAGCTGAGGCGTTGGCGGCAACCATGTTCGAGACGGTCGGCGAAGCTTGATCTCCCGTTTCTTTTAAAGAGATATTTTTGATGGCTAATCCCTTCCCCAAATCCCTTGTTCTCGTTGGTGCTGGTAAAATGGGCGGCGCGATGCTGGAGGGTTGGATCGCCTCGGGACTGCCGGGTAGCGCGGTAACGGTTATTGATCCTCTGCCTTCGCAACAAATGGCGGCCTACTGTTCAGCTCTCGGTATTGCTATTAATCCGCCTCTGGTCTCAATTGCCGCGCCGGAAGTGCTTGTTTTGGGCATCAAGCCCCAAATGCTCGATGCAGCTGCACCAACGGTCGCGCCTTTGGCCGGCCCGCACACGCTTGTTCTGTCGATCCTGGCCGGCAAAACGGTCGCTAACCTGAAAGCACGTTTGCCGGACGCACGTTCTTTTGTGCGGGCCATGCCTAACTTGCCCGCTTCCGTTGGTCGCGGCATTACCGGTGCCGTGGCGAATGCCGAGGTTTCGATCGAGCAAAAAGCTGTGGCCGATACGCTCTTGAAGGGCGTTGGACGTGTCGAGTGGGTGGACCGCGAAACGCTGATTGACGCAGTAACCGGTGTCTCGGGTTCCGGCCCTGCCTACGTTTTCCATCTTGTCGAATGTTTGGCAAAAGCCGGTGAGGCCGAAGGCCTACCGGCTGATCTTGCGCTAAGGCTCGCGCGCGCGACTGTAGAAGGCGCAGGCGAATTGCTTTTTAAATCCGATCTATCGGCCGCGATCTTGCGCCAGAATGTAACGTCGCCGGGTGGAACGACGGCTGCCGGACTTCAGGTTTTGATGGGTGATGGTGGCTTGGAGCCCTTAATTGCTGGAACGGTTCATGCGGCGAGGCGTCGCGCTGCGGAATTGTCAGGCTAAACGCTCTGGACATTCGCCGAACGGCTCGCCATCTGCTAGACAGATTCACGAACAGCGGGAGCGTATGATGACCAACGCGGCAAACGGTGCGAGCACCTCCATTCGGGATCGTGTCATTGATGCGCTCATGGCATTGGCGGATGAGCGTGATTGGGACCAGATCGAAATCGGCGATATTGCTGAGTCGGCCGGTATTACCTTGTTGGAGTTGCGCGATTTATTTCCCTCGAAGGGGGCTATCCTCGGGGCCTTTGCACGCCGGATTGATCATACCGTTTTAGCCGCCGCTAGCGATGATTTGCTAGGCGAAACCGATAAAGACCGCATATTTGATGTGCTTATGCGCCGCTTCGATGCGCTTTCACCTTATAAATCAGCGCTAAAGCGCATGGCTCCGGCAATCGCTCGTGATCCTTTGTCGGTTGCGGCGCTTAATCAGGTGGCGCTCAATTCTATGCGCTTTATGCTCGCTTCTGCCGGTATTGATACCGAAGGTCCGCTCGGGCTGTTAAAGCTACAAGGCAGCGTCGTGATGTTTGCCAAGCTTTTGGACGTCTGGTTCCACGATGAGGATCCGGGCCTGTCTCGGACGATGGCTGCGATGGACGAAGAGTTAAAGCGCGGCGGGATGATTTTGAACCGCTTAGGCGATCTTGGTCGCATGACTGCGCCTTTATCCAACGCACTTCATCGCGCAGTCGAGAAGGGGTGGCAGATGGCAAGTGAGCGGCACAAGGCCCCGCATGGCAATCCCGATATCGACCCTTCGATTTGAAAGTATTGGCTAAATGAGTTCGTCCGACAGCGTTGCACCGCAAATCAGTTTTGATGATTTTCTGAGGGTCGATATTCGTGTGGGTACGATCATCGCTGCCGAACCTTTTCCTGAGGCGCGTAAGCCGGCGATCAAGCTTAAAATCGATTTTGGTGGAGAGATTGGTGTGAAGCGCTCTTCGGCCCAGATCACCGAAAATCACAGCGTCGACACGCTGGTGGGAACGCAGGTGCTGGCGGTGGTCAATTTTCCGCCGCGCCAGATTGGTCCCATAATGTCGGAAGTGCTGACCCTCGGCGTGCCGGATGGTAACGGTAAGGTGATGCTTATCAGACCCGACCGCGCCGTAACACCGGGCGGTCGGCTATATTGAGCGCTCAGTTTTACTCTGCCGCCATTGCCTTTGGCGTAACGGCTGCCGTGTAGGCGTCGATTAAGGTGCGCGACACTGAACCGGGCGTAAAACGATAGCTGCCCACTTCTGAAACCGGTGTCACTTCAGCACCTGTACCGCAAATAAAGCACTCGTCAAAGCCCGCCATTTCTTCTGGCATAATGCGCCGCTCATGCACCGAAATGCCGTTGGCCTTCGCTAAATCGATAATGGTTTGGCGGGTAATGCCGTTCAGGAAGCAATCGGCAGTCGGAGTGTGCAGTTCATTGCCCTTTGTGAAGAAGATATTCGCACCCGTGCATTCCGCCACGCGGCCTTGCCAATCGAGCATCATCGCGTCGGCGTAGCCTTTTTTCTCGGCGCGGTGCTTCGAAATGGTGCAGATCATATAGAGGCCAGCCGCTTTGGCATGAACGGGAGCCGTCAAGGGATCGGGGCGGCGATAATCGGCGATGTCGATACGAATGCCCTTCATCTTTTGCTCGATGTCGAACATGGATGGCCAATCCCACGTCGCAATCGCCACATGGATCGTGGCGTTTTGTGCCGAGATAGCCATCATCTCGCTGCCGCGCCAAGCGACCGGGCGGACATAGCAATTTTTGAAACCGTTTTTCGCCACGACAAGATCCTTGGCGGCATTCAATTCAGCAACGGTGTAGGGGATTTCAAAGCCCAAAACTTCCGCGGAATTACGAAACCGAACCGAATGTTCATTGGATTTAAAAATCTCGCCGCCATACGCACGCTCGCCCTCGAAAACCGATGAGCCGTAATGCAAGCCGTGGCTGAGAACGTGAAGCTTGGCCTCTTTCCATTCGACGAGTTTACCGTCGAGCCAAATATAGCCATCGCGAAGATCAAAAGGGATAACGGACATGGGGCGCTCCAAAAGCTGGTGGCGATCATCGTCGCCTTCTGTGGTAGGAGTAACAATCGGGTTGAATTATGTCAACATCACTGACATAAATTGTGTGAGATGATTTGAAGCGAGGTGAGGCGTCAACGATGCGACAGGACGATCCCATCATGGAACAGCTGATGCCGTCGGCGCTGATCCCGCAGGCGGGCGAAACGCGTGCGCTCTATGAAATGATCGAATTGCTTTTTTTTGCCTATCGCGACTTTGTGGGTGATCCGGATCGTTTGTTGGAAACCTACAGGTTTGGAAGGGCGCATCATCGGGTGATTCATTTTGTGGACCGTAACCCCGGTCTCACTATTGCCGCTCTGCTCGATATTTTGCAGATCACCAAGCAGAGTTTGAACCGCGTTCTAAAAGAACTGATCTCCAAACATTACGTTGAAAGCCGAGCGGGTATTGAAGACCGGCGGCAGCGCCATCTCCACCTGACGTCGCGTGGTAAACATCTTGCGGATCATCTGGCCGCTTTGCAAATGAAGCGGATTGGCCGGGCTATGCTTGAGGTCGGGCCAGCCGACGCAATGGCTGCACGTCGTTTTCTCGAAGCGATCATTGATCCGGCCAGCTGCTCGGAAGTGGATCGCGTGATTGCCACAAAGGCGGCTTCCCCATGAATGCCGCGCGTCCGCGTGCCGTGATCCCCGCCAACGCGCCGCATATTTTGGTGGTGGATGATGACCGGCGTTTACGTGAATTGCTGGCGCGTTTTCTTACCGAGCATGGTTTTCGGGTGACGGTGGCGAAAGACACGCTTGAGGCGCGAGCGCGCCAGGAATTGTTCATTTTTGACGGCGTTGTGCTGGATGTGATGATGCCCGGCGAAAATGGGTTCGATTTTGCCCGAGCGCTCCGCAAAGACAGTGATATTCCGATTATGATGCTAACGGCGCGTGTCGACGCGATGGACCGCGTCGAGGGATTGGAAATCGGCGCGGATGATTATCTGCCCAAGCCTTTCGAGCCGCGCGAATTGCTATTAAGGCTCAACAACATGCTTCGCCGGACAGCGGCGGCAACCGCTAAGGCGGTCGAACCTGCAGACACCGTTTCCTTCGGTGACTTTGTCTTCCGTATCGAACGCGGCGAATTGCGCCAAGGCGATGAGCCTGTTCGGTTGACAGATCGCGAGCGCGAATTGCTGCAAATTTTGGCTCGTAAATATGGCGAGACCGTGCCACGCGAGGAAATCGCGGGGGACGAAGATCTGGGTGAGCGGACGGTTGACGTGCAAATTAACCGGCTCAGACGCAAAATTGAAGCGGACCCGTCGAACCCTGTGCATTTACAGACCGTTCGGGGTGCCGGTTATCGGCTGTTGGTGGATTAGCCGATGGCCGAACAGAAGCTCGCCCGTTTCAAGCTTTATCGCTTTTATCGTCGCCTAGCGGGCTGGCTAGCGAACAGAATGCCGAAGGCCCTGTTTACGCGGGCTTTGATCATCATCATTGCGCCCATGGTGTTGCTCCAATCGGTGGTCGCTTATGTGTTCATGGAGCGCCATTGGCAATTGGTAACGCGGCGACTTTCTGCTGCCGTTGTGCATGATATTGGCAGTGTGATCGACGTGATTGAGCTTTCCCCCCGCCATGAACTCGTCAACCCAGAGATTAAAATTGCGGGCGAGCGTCTAGGGCTCGATATCGAAGTGATGCCCGCAGGGCCATTGCCACCGCCGGGGCCGCGGCCATTTTTCTCCATCCTCGACAGCGCCCTCTCGGATGAAATAGATAATATCATCAAGCGACCTTATTGGATCGATACGGTGGGCTCGTCCGATCTGATTGAAATAAGGGTTCAACTCGATTGGGGGATTTTGCGGGTATTGACGCAACGCTCGCAGGCTTATGCGTCGAATACACATATTTTTATTCTCTGGATGGTTGGTACTTCGCTGGTGTTGCTGCTAGTCGCGATTTTATTTTTGCGCAACCAAATCAAACCCGTATTGCAATTGGCTGAGGCGGCGGAGAGTTTCGGCAAAGGTCGCGAGATTGATTACCGCCCGCGGGGCGCGAAAGAAGTACGCCAGGCAGGCATGGCGTTTTTGGAAATGAAACGCCGCATCGAACGCGCGCTCGAACAACGCACCACTATGCTCAACGGCGTGAGCCATGATCTGCGCACGATTTTAACACGGTTTCGTCTTTCGCTTGAAATGGTAGACGAAAGTGCCGAATTGGAAGCACTGAAGAAAGACGTCGATGAAATGTCACGGATGTTAGAGGGCTACTTGGCCTTCGCGCGCGGTGATGCCACCGAAGCCGCTGAACCCGTTTCCGTCCGCGCATTGCTCGATGAACTTAAAGCCGATGGTGAACGGCAGGGACATCCAACGACGATTGATGTTTCTGGCGATCCAGTCGTTACGATCCGTCGGGATGCGATCAAGCGGTGTCTCGTCAATCTACTGAGCAATGCCGTTCGCCATGGCGATAAAATTGCGTTATCGGCCGTTCTCGATGGTCGATGGTTGTTGTTCCACATTGACGATGATGGCCCCGGCATTCCTGCAAGCCATCGCGAGGATGTGTTCAAGCCGTTTGTAAGGCTTGATGAAGCTCGTAATGTGGATGAAGGCGGGTCCGGCTTGGGTCTCTCGATTGCCCGAGATATTGTGCGAGCTCACGGCGGCGATGTGGTGCTGGTAGATAGCCCAATGGGCGGGTTGAGGGCGACTGTTCGGATACCTGTTTAGCGCCGCTTTGGCTTGGCCTCCCCGCCACCCCAATTGTGCGGCCCCATATCAGCATCGGTTGGCTTATGCGCCCGCGTCGGCGGCAGGTTCGCAGCCGATCCATACGTCCGCTCACCCTTAAACCGTCCAGCCTCCCGTTCGACATCGGATTGCCGAGCCAACGGATCATTAGCAATGGCAAGCTCGGTGGCTTCCAGCCGCTTGATCTCGTCGCGCAAGCGGGCTGCTGTTTCGAACTCAAGATTGGCGGCAGCTTCGCGCATACGTTTTTCGAGATCAGCAAGCGTTGCTTTCATATTGTGGCCGGCGCTAGGCGCGTTCGCCATGCCGATATCGACCTGCACATGGTCACGCTCATAGACGCTGTCCAGAATATCCGAGATGCCGCGCTTGATTGATTCCGGTGTGATGCCGTGCTCAAGATTATAAGCCCGCTGCTTTTCGCGGCGGCGCGACGTTTCTGCCATCGCCCGTTCCATTGAGCCGGTGATTTTATCGGCATAGAGCACGACCTTGCCTTCGACGTTACGTGCGGCGCGGCCAATCGTCTGAATGAGCGAGGTTTCAGAACGCAAAAAACCCTCTTTGTCGGCATCGAGGATCGCAACCAGAGCGCATTCCGGAATATCGAGGCCTTCGCGCAATAGGTTGATGCCGATCAAAACGTCAAAGGTGCCAAGGCGCAAATCGCGGATGATCTCTATGCGCTCGATCGTGTCGATATCGGAATGCATATAGCGCACGCGGACCCCGTTTTCATGAAGATATTCAGTAAGGTCTTCGGCCATGCGTTTCGTGAGTACCGTGACCAAGGTACGAAACCCTTGGGCAGAGACTTCGCGCACTTCACCCAAGAGATCGTCGACCTGTGCGCGCGCTGGACGGATTATGACTTCGGGATCAATCAGGCCTGTCGGCCGAATGACTTGTTCGACGAACACGCCACCGGTTTGCTCCATTTCCCATTCGCCTGGGGTGGCAGAGACGTGAACGGTTTGCGGGCGCATCGCGTTCCATTCCTCGAACCGTAGCGGGCGATTATCGAGGCAGGAGGGGAGGCGGAAGCCGTATTCGGCGAGCGTGGCCTTGCGCTTAAAGTCGCCGCGATACATGCCACCGATTTGCGGCACCGTGACGTGACTCTCATCGGTAAACACCAGCGCGTTATCAGGAAGATATTCAAAAAGCGTGGGCGGTGGTTCGCCCGGTTTGCGACCCGTGAGATAGCGGGAATAATTCTCAATGCCTTGACACACGCCAGTGGCTTCCAGCATTTCAATATCGAACAGGGTGCGCTGCTCCAACCGTTGCGCTTCCAGCAAACGGCCTGAGCGGTTGAGGTCATCCAGCCTTTGCTTCAGCTCCTCTTTGATACCCTTTACAGATTGTAGAAGCGTAGGTCGCGGTGTCACATAATGCGAATTGGCGTAGACTTTCACTGCTTCGAGATCAGCGGTTTTGTTGCCGGTCAGCGGATCGAATTCGACAATACTTTCTACCTCATCACCAAACATCGAGATACGCCAAGCGCGGTCTTCATAATGGGCGGGAAACACTTCAATGATGTCGCCACGGACACGGAAGGAACCACGGATAAAATCGCCACCCGATCGCTTATATTGTAGGGCCACGAGATCGGCGATGAGCTGGCGTTGCTCCACGATTTCACCCACTCTTACAGCAAAGGTCATGGCGGTGTACGTTTCAACGGAGCCGATACCGTAAATGCAGGAAACCGAGGCGACGATGATCACGTCATCGCGTTCAAGCAGTGCACGGGTTGCGGCGTGGCGCATACGGTCGATCTGCTCGTTGATGGTCGACTCTTTTTCAATAAAGGTATCGGTACGCGGCACATACGCCTCGGGTTGATAGTAGTCGTAATAGGAGACAAAATATTCCACCGCATTGTTCGGGAAGAAGCTTTTAAATTCGCCATAGAGCTGCGCGGCCAATGTTTTGTTGGGTGCCAGGATTAGGGCAGGGCGCTGAGTTTTCTCGATCACCTGCGCCATCGTGAAGGTTTTGCCGGAACCCGTAACACCGAGCAGCACCTGGTCGCGCTCATGTTCGGCAATGCCTTCGACCAGGGCTTTGATCGCGGTGGGCTGATCGCCCGCCGGTTGATATTCGGAAACGAGTTCGAAACTCAGGCCACCTTCAGATTTCTCAGGACGAAGCGGACGATGCGGCACCCATTCTATTTTATCCCGGAAACGCGGATCGCCGCCTTCGAGAAGTTCTTTGAGCGCGGTCAGGGTAGCGCCGGAACCGGTGACGGTTTCGTCTGCGAGTTCATCTTTATCTTTTTTTACATTGCCTTGACGGACGCGGCGTGGCGCTTCCTGGAGCATCGCATCCCGCGAGATGTCCTTATCGCGAATACGATCGCCCCGGCGCGGGCCTTCCGGTGTAGCTTCAGCAATCCGCAGTGCCTTTTTAAGAGCAATATCGGCCATGGTAATGGAGGTGGGCTGGCCAGCTTCCACGCCATAGGCCGCTTGAGCCACTTCACCGAAGCCTTCTGAGCGGCCACTTTCAATTTGAGCGCGGGCATTGGCTTGGGATTGACGCTCTTGGGTCAAAGCAGGGTTCAACAGAGCGGCTAAATGTTCATCCAGAGGCAGAAGCTCTGGCTTCGAGGCTTTGCCACTAGATTTTGAGGCAGATTTTGGAGTTTTGACCATGGCTTCAAAATGGGCTGAGTCAGCCCGCTGGGCAAGGGGTCATCGGACGATCAAACGAAAATTGATGCCTTTGTCATGATTTTATCAACCAATTGACGTTACGTAGCCTTAATTTAGCTTAATTGATTCTGATGATAGATGATCAAAATAGGGTGATCTGAATGGTCGTGCCAAACTCCCAAATTGAACTGATTTTGGCGACGAGCCGTTTCGGTCTCGGAGCTGGTCTAAAAGACATGGCCCAAAATAAGGGCGATCCGCGCGCTTATCTACGCAAACAGATTCAAAATCCAAAAGCAGCGTTGCTAAACGACAAGGATCTACCCCCCTCCGATGCCATCTGGCGGTTACAATGGGCCGATGATGAACGGCGCCGTCGGGAACGCGATGCTCAGCCACCAGCGATGCAAGCGGTCACGATGCAGACTCAAATGCAAATGAATGGAAGTGTCACCAAGGCGGACGATAAGTACAAATCAGTCCCTAAACCACAGTCCTATTATCCCGAACTGATATTTCGTGCAGAAGTTGAAGCGCGATTGAAATTGGCACTTGAAACTCAGACGCCTTTTTTGGAACGCCTTGTCTCGTTCTGGAGCAATCATTTCGCTCTTTCGGTGGCCAAATCGGGTCAGGTAAAAGCAATGGCCGGAGCATTCGAGCGCGATGTCATCCGCCCGCATATCCTCGGAAAATTTGCTGATCTCTTGGTTGCCGTCGAACAGCATCCGGCTATGATCCAGTATCTGGATAATCAGCAATCAATCGGTCCGCATTCTCGCGCTGGTGACAACGGCAAGCACGGGCTGAACGAGAATTTGGCACGCGAAATTCTCGAATTGCATGTCCTTGGTTCCGATGGCGGCTATTCGCAGGCGGATGTTACCAATTTTGCAGGTGTCATCACCGGTTGGACCTATAATGATCCGGGCAATGACCAACTTTATGGCGGTCGCTTTACCTTCGCCCCCGCCCGGCACGAGCCGGGCGATCTGATAGTCTTGGGTAAGGCCTATCCCGAAAATGGCAAGGAACAAGGTGAAGCCGTATTGCGGGACTTGGCCCGCCACCCATCCGCAGCGCGCTTTATTGCCCGAAAACTGGCGACGGCTTTTATTAGCGACAGTCCGGCCAAATCCTTGTTGTCGAAGCTCGAGACTGCTTACCGCGCGAGCGATGGCGACTTAATGGTGGTAACCCGAGCCTTGATTGACGCCCCTGAAAGCTGGCAGGCCTCGGCGCCTAAATTACGATCACCCTATGAATTTATTATCGCGGCTATGCGAGCGATGGAAACGCCGCCCGATACGGGTGTTATGCTAGGGGCTCTTACTTCCTTAGGACAGCCTTTGTGGCAACCCATCGGTCCCAACGGCTATCCGGACGATTCGACATTTTGGATGTCACCCGAAGGCATGAGCGTCCGTCTGGATATAGCTGCTCAATTTGCTCATCGGGCTAAAACGACGGCCGATCCCGATGCTTTGTTAACGGCCTTGTTCGGTTCTACCGTATCGACAGAAACACGACAGATGGTAGCCCGTGCGGATAGCCGTGAGCAGGCTCTGGCAATGATTTTGATGTCCCCCGAATTCCAGCGGAGATAGATTTATGTCGGACAGTTTTTTAGCGAACGTCGAGCACCCTCATTCATCCCGTCGAACCTTTATGCAGGGGACCGGCGCTCTGTTGGCGTGGGCTTACGCGCCTAAATTTGCGTTTGCAGCAGGCGGCAAGGATTCACGCTTCGTAACAATCATATTAAGGGGCGCCATGGACGGTCTTCAAGCCGTAGCACCCGTCGCCGATCCCGAGTACGAAGCGTTGCATGCGGGTATCGCTTTGGCAACGGATGGGGAGCATCCGGCCATTGGATTAGATGGCTTTTTTGCTTTGCATCCATCCATGATAAATTTCGCTCGGCTTTATAAACAAAACCAAGCCCTTGTTGTGCATGCCGTGGCCACACCCTATCGGGAGCGTTCCCATTTTGATGGCCAAGACGTTTTAGAGACAGGCTTGGCCGGTGTGAGCGCGAATGAAAGCGGTTGGCTCAATCGAGCTTTGACGACACTTCCATCGGGCGACCGGGTCGGCGGGAGGACGGGCCTTTCAATTGGGTCGGTAACCCCAATCATCATGCGTGGGCCTGCTCCGGTTTTGGGATGGGCAGCTCCTGAATTACCCAAGGCCACTGATGATCTGGCGGCCCGGGTCAGCGAATTATATCGGCATCGCGATCCGAAATTGGCTGAAGTGCTGCAAGAGGGATTGCGAACCGACGGTATGGCAATGAAAGCGGGTGTCGCCGAACCTGGTAAAATGCGCGGCAATGAATTCGAGCAAATGCGGATTGCCGCAACGGGTGCGGCCGCCTTGATCGCCCAACCGGATGGTCCACGCGTCGCGTCGCTCTCGTTTGGCGGTTGGGATACGCATGCCAATGAAGGAGGGGCTACGGGGCGGCTCGCGCAATTGCTCGGCGGCCTTGACAACGCGATATCGGCATTTGAGCAGGGGTTGAAATCTGTCTGGAAAGATACGACGATTTTGATCGTGACCGAATTTGGCCGGACCGCAAAAGTCAACGGAACGGTTGGCACCGATCACGGGACAGCGACGGTTGCTTTTCTCATTGGAGGGGCTGTCAAAGGTGGGCGTGTGATCGCCGATTGGCCTGGCCTAAAGATGAGGCAATTATATGAGGGGCGAGATCTTGCGCCGACGACCGATTTGCGTGCCGTCGTTAAAGGCGTCCTCGCCGAGCAATGGGGGCTATCCGCCAATGTTCTTGCCGAAAAAGTTTTTCCGGGTTCTGTCTTGATCAAGCCGATGGCCGGGTTGATCGCGTAAAACGGACGGCAGGACGCGGCTCACAAAAAAGGCCTAGATCGCTCTAGGCCTTTTTCATTCGTTCGAAACGCACGTTATCCGCTTACGCCTTTGCACATTTGCCATCTTTCCACATCATGTGGTGTTTTACGCAGGTCTTTTCGGTTTTGTAAGTCTTGGCAAAAGCTGCTGCTGGAGCGAGCGCAATGCCCGCGATGACGAGACTCGTAGCAATACGACGGATCATGATGGACTCCTTTAAGGTATAGACTGTAGCCAAGCTGAACGTGGCTTACCTCGAGAGTTATCATCACTTACCTTGAAAGCGGATGGACGCTCCATTACGCTTCTGTCATGGTGATGAACGCAAGATTAATAGTTTCTCACCTTGCGGAATGGCGCAGGCTTATTGCAAAATGCGGTGGAGATGGGTTTTATTTTTTCAAACGAAATAAACGGATGCGGTCTTGCCCGGATGCTGGGGCAGGATTAGGGTGCGCGCGCCTTAGTTACTTTTAACGCACGATTTTTGGAGTTTCATCATGGGTTTTCTTGCCGACGCTTTGTCCCGCGTGCAGCCTTCCGCGACGATTGCGGTCACGCAGAAAGCCCGTGAACTGAAAGCCCAAGGCCGCGATATTATTTCGTTGTCGGTCGGCGAGCCTGATTTTGATACGCCGGACAACATTAAAAAGGCAGCAATTGATGCCATTATGCGCGGTGAGACCAAGTACACACCTGTTTCCGGCATCACCCCGTTGCGCGAGGCCATCGTCAAGAAGTTCAAGCGCGAAAACGGGCTGGATTACAAAGCTTCGCAGACCATTGTCTGCACCGGCGGAAAGCAGGTTTTGTATAATGCGTTCGTTGCTACCTTGAACAAAGGTGATGAGGTGATTATCCCAGCGCCTTACTGGGTTTCGTATCCTGACATGGTGCTGCTGTGTGGCGGCGAGCCCGTGTTTGTGCCAACAACGTTAGATAAGGGTTTCAAACTTCAGGCCGAGGATTTGGACCGAGCCATTACGCCGCGTACAAAATGGATTATTTTGAATTCGCCGTCCAATCCTTCCGGTGCTGCTTATACCCATGCCGAATTGAAGGCGATTACCGATGTATTGCTCCGCCATCCACATGTGTGGATTTTGACGGATGATATGTATGAGCATCTCACCTATGGCGATTTCGTTTTCACGACGCCCGCGCAGATCGAACCAAACCTCATGGATCGGACGCTGACCATGAACGGTGTTTCTAAGGCCTATGCGATGACCGGCTGGCGTATAGGCTATGCAGCTGGTCCGGATAAGCTGATGAAGGCCATGGATATGGTGCAGGGCCAGCAAACATCGGGAGCTTGCTCGATCTCGCAATGGGCAGCGGTAGAGGCACTGAACGGTCCGCAGGACTTCATCAAAGTCAGCCGTAAGGCGTTTGAAGGGCGGCGTGATTTGGTGGTTTCTATGCTCAATCAGGCAAGTCTCTTGGATTGCCCGATGCCAGAAGGTGCATTCTACGTTTATCCAAGCTGCGCCAAAGCGATTGGTAAGACCGCTCCATCGGGCAAATTAATTGCAACCGATGAGGATTTTGTCACTGAATTGCTCGAAGCCGAGGGTGTTGCTGCCGTACATGGTACCGCGTTTGGTCTCGGTCCGAATTTCCGCATTTCATACGCTACATCGAATGAATTGTTGGAGGATGCATGTGCCAAGATCCAACGGTTTACGTCGAGTTTGCGATAAGCTTTACCCGATAGCGAACGCATAAGGACAGGTTGACGCTATTCGGAAAATTTAATGCGCCCAGCGTTGTGCTTTGCTCACAAGAAAATCGCGAAACACTTGCACTCGAGCAACGTTTTTGAGCTCTTCGGGGTAAACCAGATAGCTCTCTAAAGACGGCGTATCCATATCGTTCAGCACCTGGGTCAGACCAGCTTCTTTATCGACGAGATAATCCGGCAAAACGGCTATGCCTGCGCCGCGGGCTACGGCGTGCGAAAGCGCAGTGATGTTATTGACGGTTAGTGCCGCGAGCCGCGGGTTGCGGGCTTCGCGACCGACGGTGGTCAACCAATGTGCGTCCAACAGATGCGACGGTGTGGGGCCGCCAAAGGTCAGGATGCGGTGCTCTTCAAGCTCCGATATATCCTTCGGCGCGCCGCGCTGTTTGATGTATTCTTGCGATGCATAAGCATGAAAATGCACCGTAAAAAGCTTTCTTTGGATTAAATCGCCTTGCGTCGGTTGTCTTAACCAGATCGCCACATCCGCCTCGCGCATCGCTAGATCGAGTTCTTCGTCAGTTAACAGCATTTGAAGGCGCATATCGGAGTAGAGGTCGAGAAATTCACCGATACGGGGCGTTAGCCAATTGGTGCCCAAGCCGACGGTTGTTGTAACGCGCAGATCACCATGTGGCTTTTCGCGGCTATCGGTCAGGCGGGTGCGCGCTGCCTCAAGCTTCAACATCATTTCTTTGGCGGTACGAAATAAATGTTCGCCTTGTTCCGTTAGGATCAACCCACGCGCGTGGCGATGGAACAATGGCACGCCAAGGTCACGCTCCAGTGCGCTTACTTGTCGACTGACAGCAGATTGACTGATCGAAAGAACATCGCCCGCGTGGGTGAAGCTGCCGGCGTCCGCCGCCACATAAAAAATCCGGACCTTATCCCAATCAATATCAGATGGCGGTGCAAAACTCGGAGAGGGGGCCATTATTCTGCTGCTTTCAAGTGGCCCTCATGCGCCGCGAGCCAACGTTCTGCCTCAAGCGCTGCCATGCAGCCTAAGCCTGCGGCGGTTACCGCTTGTCGGTAGACATCGTCTGTCACATCGCCGGCAGCATAAACGCCCGCAATTGAGGTGGCGGTTGAATCAGGGGCGGTCCAAATATAACCACCCTGCTTCATGCGAAGCTGATCAGCAAAAACCGCGCTCGCTGGACTATGGCCGATCGCGACGAAGATACCGTCTGTTTCGAGCCGCGTGATCACGCCTGACTGAGTGTCCTTAATATCGACGCCAGTGACTGAAACAGGCATCCCCGAACCGATAATTTCTTCAACGGCATGGTTCCAAATAACATTGACCTTGGGATGAGCAAAAAGACGGTCTTGGAGTATTTTTTCGGCTCGGAATGTATCGCGTCGATGCACCACGGTCACCTTGGCAGCAAGTCCTGCGAGATATAGCGCTTCCTCTACAGCTGAATTGCCTCCTCCAACCACGACAACATTCTTGCCGCGAAAAAAGAATCCGTCACAGGTCGCGCAAGCCGAGACGCCATAGCCCATGAATTTTTCTTCCGATGGAATGCCCAACCATTTCGCTTGAGCACCCGTTGCAATCACGAGGGCGTCACAGGTGTACTGATCGCCACTGTCCGCAACAAGCTTAAAAGGGTGGGAGGTAAGATCAGCGGACACAATGAGATCAGAAACCATTCGCGTGCCGACATGTTCGGCTTGAGCACGCATTTGCTCGACAAGCCAGGGGCCTTGAATTGGATCAGCAAAGCCGGGATAGTTTTCAACGTCCGTGGTAATCGTCAGTTGGCCACCGGGTTGTAAACCGCTGATCAAGACGGGAGACAACATCGCTCGCGCCGCATAGATCGCAGCCGTGTAACCAGCGGGCCCCGAGCCTATGATGATCATTTTTTCATGCCGCTTAGCCATAATGTTTCCCCGCCCTGTTATTGCCGCTAAAATGTAGCTCTCGATATGCAAAATGCAACAGGCAGACTCTGCTTGTCCCCTCATTTTTGCATGGGTATGCGGATCCTCTGCTTGATGCTCTTTTGCTTTTTCCTTGTGACAGACCAATGATCGGGCTATTCGGGTGAATGGAACAACTGTTGAAACCCGCTATTGTCGCGCTACGTTGGAAAATCCCATGACGATTGAACAATCAGCCTATGAAGCAGCTCTCGCTCAGAGCCTAGCCTCTGCCGCGCATTCCGATACCCCTTATCGTCATTGGTTTGTGTCTGATGTATTTCCAAAAGCAGCCGCTGAGGCGTTAGCGGTTTTGCCGTTTCCAGTGCCCGAGCTTGGGGGCGTTTCAGGTAAACGGGAGGTGCACAATGCAACCCGGCAATATTTCGATGTTGAGAACCGCGCCAAATATTCAGTTTGTGGCGAGATTGCCGATTTTCTGCAAAGCCCGACAGCGATAAAAATGTTTAACAAGGCCTGTGGATTGGATTTGTCGGGTACGTATCTCCGGCTTGAATATGCGCAGGATACGAACGGTTTTTGGCTTGAGCCGCATACCGATTTGGGCGTCAAGAAGTTCACAATGCTGATCTACCTGTCGTCCGACGCGGGGCATGAAGCGTTAGGTACCGATATTTACAGCGATAAAGACACCCATGTCGCAACTTCACCCTTCCGTCCAAACGGTGCGACGATTTTTATTCCTGCCGATAATACTTGGCATGGCTTTGAGCCGCGCGAAATTCCAGGCGTTCGTAAATCGCTGATTTTGAACTATGTGACGCCGGATTGGCGCGCGCGCGAGCAGTTGGCCTTCCCTGATCAGATGGTAAGTGCCAGTTGATCACGGATCGTTTGCGCTGCTAGTGCGGTGTAATTCGGCAACCGAATGTTCGATTCTGCGGGAAAGCTTCCATCGAACCGCGTAACCGCGTGCAATTCTATCAAATTTCTAATGAAGGCTTGATGTCGCTTGGACGTTCCTTCTAGTGCAACCGTCGCTACGGGCTTGCCGGAGGCAACCGCCTCCGAGATCATGGACACCGAATCTTCCGTCACGACCAACGCATCGGACAGCGCTAACATTCCGAAATACGGGTTATCTCCCTGTCCATCCCAGAACCGGATATAGGATGGTTCGGTTGCAGCAAATGACTTAAAGCGGTCGATAATTTGGGGTTCGGTGCGCCGTGACGGCGTGATGAGGATGCTCGCGCCATTATTCCTCGAAAGCGTGGTCAACTGTCTGATCATGCTATCAGCAATGGCCATTGTGAAACGGAACGACCGATTCTTGCCACCAAGGATGACGCCGATCAGCGGTCGCTTCAAATTAGAAAAACGTGCGTGCCATTCGCTCCGCGCCAACGCCAGTTTTTCAGGCGTTACGCGATGAATAGCAGTGTCCGCAATCAAGACATTTCGGCCCTCCAGACCATCATGGCGCATGGAGACGACTAGATCGAAGTGCTTCGCGGCACTTTTAGGGTTTTGAATATAAACGGCTAGAGTTTTACCTTTGGAAGCACGCTTGATTGCTAAGGCGAGCGGAATGGTTCTGCGTCCGCAAGCCACTACAATATCCGGCCAAGGTGCGGCGAGTGGATCCGAGATCGGGTCTAGGCCTAATAATGGAAACGGACACAGGCTTGCTGGGAGAAGCGACCACGGCTTTCTGAGGTCAATATTTTTTTCGACCAATTCGCCACCAATCGCATCCGCTAACCCAAGCACTTGGCTTCGAAACCCTGCTTCCGGCAATAATAAGGCCCAGACGATTGGCTTATGTGTCAGAGTACCCATCAATGGATCAATCAGCCAACTCCTGACGGAGACGATAGGCAAAGAATTGAGTCAACTCGATGAGCCGTTTTTCATCATCCGACATCGACCAACGGCCGTGATCGCCCGAAATATGAACCGCCAAGATCTTCTGGCGCCGTACTTCCCGCCCGTTCATCCGCAAAATAGCGAAGCCCTCAAGCGTATCGGTCGTGCGCGATGACGAATGGGTAATGCCTGACGACAGGACGTCGATATCCATTCCACCTGAATCACCGAACGAGATCGAGCCTATTTCAACCGTGAGGGCAGGCAGGGATTTATTACCCGGTGCGATGTTGCCTGAATATGTTTCGTCCATGGCCTGCTTTTGATAGAAGGCAATCTTATCGGCATAGGCTCCGATGTTTTTCGCTCGGACAGGCCCAACATCAACCGCTATGGCCGTATAAATAGGCCCATTCTTGGCATTGCCTCCACCCATCGTGGTGCAAGCTGCGAGGAGAAAAGTTGCTGCTGATGCTACTATGATGTGCTTCAACACATCGCGACGATTACCGATAGAGTACGTCGATAATTTCATAGCTCTTGCCTCCGCCGGGCGTGTTGACCTCGATGGCATCGCCCGTCTTTTTGCCAATCAAAGCGCGTGCAATGGGGGAGCTGATGGAAACTTTTCCGTCACGAACATCGGCTTCGCTGTCGCCAACGATCTGATACATTTTTTCTTCTTCAGTATCGTCATCGATCAGTTTTACGGTTGCGCCAAACTTGATCGTCGCACCTGATAGTTTTGATACATCAATGACTTGGGCGCGGCCAATTTTATCTTCCAGCTCTGCGATGCGCCCTTCATTGAGCGATTGTTGTTCTTTGGCTGAGTGGTATTCAGCATTTTCTGAAAGGTCGCCATGGGCACGGGCCTCGGAAATCGCTTGAATGATCCGCTGGCGTTCAACCTGTTGGCGGTGGCGCAACTCTTCTTCGAGCGCCTTAAAGCCATTGGTGGTCATTGGAATAAGTTCCATAACGATATCCGATCGCGTTTTATTCAATCCGAAAGGAGAAAAGCCTTTTCAGCCCGACTCCTCGATTTGGTTTCATGGTTCAAGAGACGTTTGCCGATGTCTCTTCGAAATAGTCCTGCAACGCTTTAACTTCAAGATCGCCAGCGAGATAAGCTTTGATGCCCTCCGCTGCCGCAATAGCGCCCGACAGGGTCGTGTAATAAGGCACTTTATGCAAGAGAGCTGCCCGACGCAAGGAACGCGAGTCGGTTAAAGCCTGCTTACCCTCCGTTGTGTTAAAGACCAATTGCACGCCGCCATTTTTGATCAGGTCGACAATATGCGGGCGACCTTCAAGCACCTTGTTGATGACTTTACCATTAACGCCATGTTCTTCGAGATAACGCAGGGTACCGACGGTAGCGATAATCTCGAAGCCCAGCGCAGAGAGCATCCGCATTGTCGGAACAATGCGCTCTTTATCTCCGTCGCGAACCGAAACAAACACCGTACCTTTTTTAGGTACAACGGTTCCAGACCCCAATTGGCTTTTGGCGAACGCCACGCCGAACGAGCGGTCGAGGCCAATGACCTCACCGGTCGAACGCATTTCCGGACCGAGAACCACATCAACGCCAGGGAAACGGGCAAAAGGAAACACGGCCTCTTTTACGGCGATATGATCATAAGGCTCATGTTTAAGGGCAAAGGAGGTAAGCGTTTCACCGGCCATGACACGCGATGCAATTTTCGCAATCGGCTTGCCGATGACCTTGGCGACGAACGGGACGGTACGCGAGGCACGCGGATTCACCTCGAGCACAAAGATCGTATCGTCCTTCAGCGCGTATTGTACATTCATGAGGCCGACAACATTCAGAGCAAGCGCGAGTTCCTTTGTCTGGCGCTCAAGTTCGGCGATCATGTCCTGCTTCAGCGAATGAGGAGGCAGGGCACACGCCGAATCACCTGAATGAATGCCTGCCTCCTCGATATGTTCCATAATACCAGCGATGAAAACGTCCTTGCCATCCGAGACGCAATCCACATCGATTTCAATGGCGTCTGACAGATAGCGGTCAAACAGCAATGGGTTCTTGCCCAACAACGTGTTGATCTGACCGGTCTTATCGTTGGGATAACGAGCCTTGATGTCGTTTGGAACGAGTTCTGGCAATGTGCCAAGCAGATAGCGATCAAACGCCTGCTCATCGCGGAGAATTTCCATCGCGCGGCCGCCAAGCACATAAGAGGGGCGCACGACGAGTGGCAGACCCAACTCTTGTAACACAAGGCGGGACTGTTCGACCGAATAGGCGATCCCGTTTTGGGGTTGTTTCATGTTGAGCTTATCGAGTAGCCGCTTGAACCGATCACGGTCTTCGGCCAAATCGATCATATCCGGCGATGTGCCGAGGATTGGAATACCCGCCTGCTCCAACGCATGCGCCAATTTTAACGGAGTTTGGCCGCCAAACTGAACAATGGCACCAAGCAACTCGCCCTTGGATTGCTCAAGACGCAGAATTTCTACAACATCCTCAACCGTCAACGGCTCAAAATACAACCGGTCAGACGTATCATAATCGGTTGAAACCGTTTCCGGATTGCAATTGATCATGATGGTTTCATAACCCGCCTCGCCTAACGCGAAACACGCATGACAGCAGCAATAATCAAATTCGATTCCCTGGCCTATGCGGTTCGGACCGCCGCCGAGAATGGCTACTTTCTTGCGATCTGAAGGTAACGCTTCATTGGTCGTTCGGCCATTAAAGGGCGAGGCGTAGGTTGAATACATATAGGCGGTAGGCGAGGCAAATTCTGCTGCGCACGTATCAATCCGCTTATAAACGGGCAGAATGCCCATCGCGCGGCGCGCTTTCGAGACGTCTGCCTCGTGCCCGCCGGTCAGCATGGCCATGCGAGAGTCCGAGAACCCCATGCTTTTCAGGCGGCGAAGCGCTTCGGGCGTTTTTGGAACGCCGAATTCTTTAATCTTTGCCTCGGTGTCAACCAAATCCTTGATCTGTTCCAAAAACCATGGGTCGATTTTGCAAGATTCATGCACTTCGTCGATGGTAAAGCCCAACCGGAAGGCTTGCCCGACTTGGAGAATACGATCAGGCGTTGGCGTTCCAAGAGCAGCTTTTACCGCATTGCGGTCATCACCCAGACCCAAGCCTTCAATTTCGATCTCGTCTAGGCCGTTCAGTCCGGTTTCCAACGAACGCAAAGCCTTTTGCAGCGACTCCTGGAATGTCCGGCCAATGGCCATGGCTTCGCCGACTGATTTCATCGATGTGGTGAGCGTCTTTTCAGCGCCCGGGAATTTTTCAAAGGCAAAACGCGGGATCTTAGTGACGACATAATCAATCGTCGGCTCAAACGAGGCTGGCGTCGCGCCGCCTGTAATGTCGTTGTCGATCTCGTCGAGCGTATAACCAACCGCCAATTTGGCCGCAACACGTGCAATGGGGAACCCCGTGGCTTTAGAAGCTAAAGCCGACGAGCGTGATACGCGGGGGTTCATTTCGATAACGATCATCCGGCCGGTCGCTGGATCGACCGCAAATTGGACATTCGATCCGCCGGTCTCAACCCCAATTTCGCGTAACACCGCTAGCGAGGCATCACGCATGATCTGGTATTCTTTGTCGGTCAGGGTGAGGGCAGGCGCCACCGTAATGGAATCACCCGTATGAACGCCCATGGGGTCGATATTTTCAATCGAGCAGATGATGATGCAGTTATCCGCTTTGTCGCGGACGACTTCCATCTCGTATTCTTTCCAGCCCAGCACGCTTTCCTCGACCAGAACTTCGTTGGTCGGCGAAGCATCTATGCCACGCTCGATGATTTCGATGAACTCGGCTTTGTTGTAAGCAATGCCGCCGCCGGTGCCGCCCATGGTGAAAGAGGGGCGGATAATTGCGGGCAGACCTATATCAGCTAATGCTTCGAGTGCTTGGGGTAGCGTTTTAATGTGGTGCGAACGCGGCGTGTCTAGGCCGATTTTGGTCATGGCATTGCGGAAAAGCTCGCGGTCTTCGGCTTTGTCTATGGCTTCCGCCGTTGCGCCGATCATCTCGACATTGTATTTTTCCAAAATGCCCATTTTTTTGAGAGAGAGCGCACAATTAAGCGCGGTTTGTCCGCCCATGGTGGGCAGAAGCGCATCCGGACGCTCCTTCTCAATAATTTTGGCAACAATCTCGGGTGTGATGGGCTCGACATAGGTGCGGTGCGCCATGTCCGGATCTGTCATGATTGTCGCTGGGTTCGAGTTGACGAGGATGACTCGATAGCCTTCCTCCTTCAATGCTTTCACCGCTTGTGTGCCAGAATAATCAAACTCACAGGCTTGGCCGATGACAATCGGACCAGCGCCAATGATCAGGATCGAGGAAATATCAGTGCGCTTTGGCATGGTGCTCGTTCACTCGTCTTAAATTGCCAGAGCGCGGCTCGTGGATCACCGCGCACATAAAAAAAGGCCGCGCCTTTTGGCCGATCAAAAGGCCATAGCGCGTCCCTTACCGGACACATCTAGAGGATAAACCTGCCCGCTAGAACGGGCTCTTTATCCAGTCCTTTCCGCTCTAGCGGAGAATCGGGGGGGAGGAAAGCCACTTCTCGCCTTTTTCAGTTGGAAGCGGTGACCTGTCCACGAAAACGCGCTAAAACTCAACCATGGAATCGGGATCACCTTCTGGGCTTATTCGCCTTCTCCGCCAATTGATTGCTTTTTTGGGCGTCGGCGCGGTCGCAACGGCTTTGGATTATGCGGTTTTTTTAGCTGGGTTTTTCGGCTTGGGGTTTGATCCGACGGTCGCGGCGCTTATCGGCTATACTGCGGGCGGTGTTGTCTCTTACGCGCTCAACCGCCACCATGTATTTCCGACCACTCGGTCGCATCGATCGGCCGTGTTGAGATTCACGGCGGTTATGACCGGTGGATTTTTGCTCACCGGCTATGCAATGCGGATTTTCGTTAGCGGTCTAGCGCTCGCGCCGATTGTGGCCCGGATCCTTACCTATGGCGTGGTGCTGGTGTTTAACTTCCTTGCGCATCGGTATTTTACGTTCAGGCAGTAGGCTGGACCTCACACCGCCTTGCGGTGGGTTTCCATCAACGCCACAAACCGATCAAACAGATAATGACTATCGCGCGGGCCCGGTGACGCTTCCGGGTGGTGTTGGACGGAAAAAGCGGGGTGATTTGTGAGCGCTATCCCGCAATTGGAGCCGTCGAAGAGCGATATGTGGGTCTCGACGGCATGTATCGGAAGGCTCTCTCGATCCACCGCAAAGCCATGGTTCATTGATACGATCTCGACCTTATGCGTAGTGAAATCTTTGACCGGATGATTGGCGCCGTGGTGACCTTGTTTCATTTTTATCGTGGTGGCACCGACCGCTAAGGCCAGCATTTGGTGGCCCAAGCAGATGCCAAAGGTCGGAATATCATGCTCGATCAATGCCTTAATGACAGGAACTGAATACTGCCCTGTCGCCGCCGGATCACCCGGACCATTCGATAAGAATACGCCATCCGGCTTCAAAGCGATGATGTCATTAAAACTGGCGGTGGCGGGGACAACCGTCACGCGACAATCGCGATCGGTCAAAAGCCGCAAAATATTGCGCTTCACACCAAAATCCAGCGCGATCACGTGATATTTACCGTCTCCTAATGTGCCGTAGCCTGTTTCCAACGACCAGCTTGCCTGGGTCCAGGCAGTGTCTTGCTTCACACCGACGCTCGGCACCAGATCTAGACCGTCCATCGATGGAAGCTGTGCGGCCTTGGCTTTGAGGGCTGCGACATCGAACACGCCCTCGGCGTTGGTTGCCAATACCGCGTTTACCATGCCGTTGTCGCGGATATAGGCCGTGAGTGCCCGCGTATCGACGCTCGCGATGCCCGGAATGCCGCGTGCCTTCAGCCACGCGTCAAAATGGCTTACTGCCCGCCAATTGGACGGATTTGTTACGTCGGTATGCACCACAACGCCTCGTGCCCCATCAGACGTTGTCATGTCGACGGTTTCAATATCGTCCTCGTTTGTTCCGACATTGCCGATATGGGGAAAGGTGAAGGTGATGATCTGCCCCGCATAGGATGGGTCGGTCAGGATTTCCTCATAGCCCGTCATCGCGGTGTTGAAGCACACTTCGCCGGTGGCGGTGGTGTCGGCTCCAATGGCTTGGCCGGAAATCACGGTTCCATCAGCCAAAACCAGCATGGCGGTTGGCGTGGGCTCGATCCAGCCTTGCGCATCGGTAAGCGGGGTGGGGTGGAGCGGTTGCATGGAAGAGACTTGCTGCATGGCTGATTTCACCCTAAACCCATTAAAATACAATCGGCTTATAAAGCGTTTCTGAGGCTTACGTCAACGCTGCGTCTCACGAAATTCTATTGATCGATCAATGCCTTATATTATTCATGTGGACAAGGAACCAGGTCATGCGCGAGCAATTTACGGAACTGCTGAAAACGGCGATGAAGGCGGGCGATAAGCGCCGTGTCTCGACCATCCGCATGATCACCTCGGCCTTGAAAGACCGCGACATCGAGCAGCGCGGGCAGGGCAAAGAGCCGCTGACAGACGATGAAATTCTGGGCCTTTTGCAAAAAATGGTCAAACAGCGCCAAGAATCGCTGGCGATTTACCAGCAAGCAGGCCGGGACGATCTTTCCGCGCAGGAATCGGAAGAAATCGCCATCATTATGGGATTCATGCCCGCGCAGATGGATGACGCCGCAGTACACGCCGCTATAGCAGGCGCGATTGAGGCCTCGGCTGCCGCAAGCGTCAAGGATATGGGCAAAGTCATGGCTTATTTGAAAGAACGCTATGCCGGCCAGATGGATTTCGCAAAAGCCAGCGGCACCGTGAAGGGCATGCTGAGCGGGGCGTGATTGGGCTGGATAGCGCCAGTGGTTGAAGCGGATAGGGCGGCGTGTCGGGTAGTCCCGCGCGGGGTTGAGGTAGAGCAGCCTCAACCGGCTTTGAGGTGGATAAGACCCGGTTCTGAAGTAGTCCCAAATCCGGTTGGGACGGATAGTGATAGATGCGGGATGATTTACTCGCTTAGGTTTCATTTTCCCGCAATTGCGCAACATGAGTTGTATAGCTCTTGCGAGCGGTGACCGACGCAATCCCGCTCACCTTTATCCACACCCCCGTTTCGCTCTCACCCCTTTTCGCGGTAAGATCGCATGATGAGATATCCTCCCTCTATCCTCGATGAGATCCGCGCGCGGCTGCCGGTTTCGGCAGTGGTGGGGCGGCGCGTGAAACTTACCAAATCGGGGCGCGAGTTTAAGGGATTGTCACCGTTTAATGCCGAAAAGTCGCCATCATTTTTTGTCAATGACCAGAAGGGATTTTACCACGATTTCTCGTCCGGCAAGCATGGCGATATTTTTTCCTTTGTGATGGAAACCGAAGGGCTTGGCTTTGGCGAAGCGGTCGAGCGGTTGGCGTCTGACGCGGGCGTCACCCTCCCAAAAGTTTCCGCCGAGGCCGAGCAGCGCGAGGTGCAGGCCAAGGGGCTGATCGAGGTGATGGGTCTGGCAGCCAGCTATTTTCAAGACGTGCTGAAAGGCTCGAACGGCGGCAAGGCACGAAGCTATCTCGATGGGCGCGGTCTTTCGCGCGAGGTGTGGGCCGAGTTTGGCTTGGGCTATGCGACAGGCGAGCGGTTTGCCTTACGCGACCATTTGGCGGGCAAGGGCGTTTCGGCTGAGATGATGATCGAGGCGGGACTTTTGGTGCATGGTGAGGACATTGCCGTGCCCTATGACCGGTTCCGTGACCGTGTCATGTTCCCGATCCACGATGTGAGGGGCCGCGTGATTGCCTTTGGCGGGCGCGCGATGTCGGCGGAAGTGGCAGCAAAATATTTGAACTCGCCCGATACGCCGCTCTTTCAAAAGGGTCATGTGCTCTATAACCACCACCGCGCGCGCAAAGCGGCGCATGATCGTGGCACCGTGATTGCGGTCGAAGGCTATGTCGATGTGATCGCGATGTCCCGCGCCGGCTTTGGCAATGCGGTTGCCCCCCTTGGCACCGCCCTGACGCCGGAACAACTCGGCCTGTTATGGCGTATGGCGGAAGAGCCGATCCTTTGTTTTGACGGCGATAAAGCGGGTCGCCGCGCGGCGTTTCGCGCCATCGACGTGGCCTTGCCGCTGTTGCAACCGGGTAAATCGCTGCGTTTTGCGCTCTTGCCCGAAGGCCAGGATCCGGATGATCTTTTCAAAACCGGTGGCGCTGTGGCGATTGAAGCGGTGCTCGATCGCGCGATGCCGATGGTCGATCTGTTCTGGTCGCGGGCTTTGGAAGCGGGGCCTGTTGATACGCCGGAACGGCGGGCGGCGTTTGAAAAGCGCCTCCGCGAGCAATTGCAGGTCATCCCCGATGACAATCTGCGCCGCTATTACCGCGAGGATATGGACCGGCGCTTGTCCGCGCAATTTCAGCCTCAACGGATGGAACGCGTCCGGAATGTGCCGGGACGCTATCAGCGCGGTGGTGGCAACCGCTTTGCGCCGGTGCAAGCTGGTGCGTCGATCCGGGAACCGATCAGACCGAGCGACAGTCTGGTGCGGACGGCGATTTTTTCGCGCGCACCCACCATCTCGCCGCGCGAGGCTTTGATCCTCACTGAATTGATCCGCGAGCCGGAACGTCTGCCGCGCCATGCGGATGCAATGGGGCAGATCGGCTTTCTTCACGCCGATACGCGGGACGTATCGCGTGCGATGTTGGATTTCTTCGCCCGAGCTGAAGCGGGCGAGGCACCCTTGACCCAAGAGGCACTCGCCGCCGAACTGGAACGGCGAGGATTGGGCGCTGCACTCGCCAAAATAGCGTCGGCGTTACGCCCGGGTGACCGGCAACGCGGGACGGATGATAAAAAAATCGACCAGGATAGCGTTTTAAGGCAGGCCATGATCTTGCATCGGCGCGCTCTCTCCCTAAATACAGAGTTGCGCGCCGCCGAGCGAGCGTTCTCTGACGATGCGAATGAGGCAAATTTCTCGCTTTTGGCCGATTTACGGGCGCAAATTCTGGCGCTCGACGGTACAGAAGCCGAAATCGAGCGCGAAACGGACTTTTTGCTCTCTTAACCCCTTGAAAGGGATTGGCGAGGCAATGTGACGAATCAACGGAGAGCTTTTCTCCGGCGGATTAATAGGTTAGGGGAGGGCAGTCAGTTTTGGCTGGCCTGACCCAATGAGCATTCAGGGCGGTGCGACGCATTCGGGCGCGCACGCCTTTTTGTGCTTTTTCGTTCAAGTCGGCCCCGTTCACCTGAACGGTTTATCGAAGTATCTGGAGCATCAGACCCATGGCGACCAAGACGACGGACAAAGGCGACGGCGAAGTTCTGGATACGCCATCCACCGACAGTCCGCTACTGGATCTTTCCGATCAGGCCGTCAAGCGGATGATCAAGCTCGCCAAAAAGCGAGGCTTTGTCACCCATGAAGAAATCAACGAGGTGCTTCCGTCCGAGGAGGTAACGTCCGACCAGATCGAAGACGTCTTTGCGATGCTCAACGATATGGGCATCAACGTCGTCGAACAGGAAGAGGCGGAGGCCGAGCCTGCCGAGAAGGCTGAAGCCGACGAGGAAGAAGAGACCGGCACGGATCTGGTCGAAGCGACCCGTTCAGCGCTTCCGACCACCACGACCGCCAAAGAGCCGACCGATCGCACGGACGACCCTGTCCGCATGTATTTGCGTGAAATGGGCTCGGTGGAACTCTTGTCGCGCGAAGGCGAAATTGCGATCGCCAAACGCATAGAGGCGGGCCGCGAGGCGATGATTGCGGGTCTTTGCGAAAATCCGCTGACCTTCCAGGCCATCATCATCTGGCGCGACGAACTCGTTGAAGCCAAAGTTTTGCTGCGCGATATTATCGATCTCGAGGCTACCTATGCGGGGCCCGAGGGCAAGAACGTTCCGAAGGTAGAGGGGTTAGCCGGTCTTCCTGTGGAAGGTGCCGAGCCTGCGGAGCTGGCCGAGGGCGAAGAGCCTCCGGTGCCGGAAGGCGATCTTGACGACGATGATCTGGAAAACAATGTCTCGCTCTCCGCGATGGAAGCGGAATTGAAGCCAAAGGTACTTGAAACTTTTGACGGCATTGCCTCGGCTTATAAAAAGCTGCGCCGTCTGCAAGAGCAGAATGTCGAGTCAAAGTTGCAAAATGACTCGCTGACGCCCTCGCAAGAACGCAAATACAAGAAGCTGAAGGAAGAGATTATCACGGATGTGAAATCGCTTTCGCTCAATGCCCACCGGATTGAGGCGTTGGTGGAGCAGCTTTACGATATCAACAAGCGTCTGATTGGGCTTGAAGGCCGCCTGATGCGGTTGGCCGAGGGTCATCGCGTTAGCCGCGAGGATTTCTTGCGCAATTATCAGGGCTCGGAGCTTGACCCGAAATGGTTGCTGCGCGTTTCCAAGCTTGGCACGCGCGGTTGGAAAGAGTTCGTCGCCAAAGAAAAGGACATGATCCGCGAAATTCGGCAGGAGATCCATCATCTCGCTTCTGAAACCGGATTGGAAATCCCCGAATTCCGCAAAATCGTCCATATGGTGCAAAAGGGCGAGCGCGAAGCCCGTCAGGCGAAAAAGGAAATGGTCGAGGCGAATTTGCGCCTCGTGATTTCGATTGCCAAGAAATACACCAATCGCGGCTTACAGTTCTTGGATTTGATCCAGGAAGGCAATATCGGGTTGATGAAGGCGGTTGATAAGTTTGAGTATCGCCGGGGCTATAAATTCTCGACCTATGCAACCTGGTGGATCAGGCAGGCGATTACGCGCTCGATTGCCGATCAGGCGCGCACCATCCGTATTCCGGTGCATATGATAGAGACGATCAACAAAATCGTGCGCACCTCGCGCCAGATGCTGCACGAGATTGGCCGAGAGCCAACCCCGGAAGAATTGGCCGAGAAGCTTGCCATGCCTTTGGAAAAAGTGCGCAAGGTTTTGAAAATCGCCAAAGAGCCGATTTCCCTTGAAACGCCGATTGGGGATGAGGAAGATTCACATCTTGGCGATTTCATCGAAGATAAAAATGCAATCTTGCCGATCGATGCCGCTATTCAATCGAATTTGCGCGAAACCACGACGCGGGTATTGGCCTCGTTGACCCCGCGTGAAGAGCGCGTGTTGCGTATGCGGTTCGGGATTGGCATGAACACCGATCACACACTCGAAGAGGTAGGCCAGCAGTTCAGCGTGACGCGCGAGCGTATCCGGCAGATTGAGGCGAAGGCTTTGCGCAAGCTGAAGCATCCGAGCAGGTCGCGGAAGTTGCGGAGCTTCTTGGATAATTGATTGTCGGCGTGATGCCGAACTCAATCCGTTATGGTTTCGGACGTTCCGAATAAAGCTCGACTTCTGCCGTTCGGTTGATCCGGCGTAGGCTCGTCTGTTGAGCCCGAAGTCGTTGCCCGTGGTACTTGCTCCTGCGGACCTGCTGAAGGATCAGGTGCTCGTTGAGATCGGCCGGCGAATGACGTCGCCGCGCTGCAATCCCAGTTGGCGGGAGGGAGCAACGGGATCGCTCTCTTTGCATCCCGTCTTCCGCGAATGGGATGATTTCATTCTATCTTTCGGACTTTGCTAAAGAATTCCGCATCCGAACCGTTAATCTCAAGGCATGTGATGGGAAATAACTTTGCATGCGGGTTTGCGATGGTTCTCGCAGGCCCTTGTGCGGTCCGGGAGAGTGTGCGTGGAACTCGAAGAGATTGAACGGCCAAAGGGTCTGATCGGGCGGGCTCGGTACGAATTGTACCGGGTGATGTTCGAAACGCCGAATGCGCCAAAAATCCATCACTATTTCGACCGGTTCATCATGACGCTCATCGTGATGAGCGTGATTGCCATTCTGTTGGAGCATCATGACGAGATTCATGAGATGTTCCATTGGGAATTTGCGCTGTTCGACCGCGTTTCGGTCATTATCTTCACGTTTGAATATGTCGGTCGCTTGCTGTGCGGTGGCTTGTCGCCGAAATATAAAAATATCCGCTTCGGTTCGCTCCGTTATGCGCTAACGCCGATGGCGATCCTCGATTTTTTGGTCGTCGTTCCGTTTTATCTCACCTTTATCATCGAGCTTGATCTACGTTTCTTGCGTATTTTGCGACTGCTCCGCATTTTGAAGCTGATGCGCTTCATCCTGCCCGCATGGCAGGAATTCTGCATCATGGGGCCGGAGCATATTGACCGGCATTTGGAGGATTTGGCACCGGCCAAGAACTGGTTCGGGCGGGTGCGGAATTTCGTCTACCGGATCATGTTCGAGACGCCGAACGCGCCGAAGATCCATCATATTTTGGACCAGTTCATTATCGGGCTGATTGTCGCAAGCGTTATTGCGATTGTGCTTGAGCATGTGGAGGCGATCCACGAAGCCTATCACGATCAGCTGGCGATATTTGACCAGGTCTCGGTGGTGTTTTTCACCGCCGAATATGCGCTACGGCTGTTCTGTGCCGATCTCAATCCGATTTACAAAGGCAAGAAGTGGAAGCTGTTGCGTTATATGCTGACGCCAATGGCGTTGCTCGACTTCTTTGTCGTCGTGCCATTCTATCTGACCTTTATCATCGACCTCGATTTGCGCTTCCTGCGGATTTTGCGTCTGCTGCGGATTTTCAAATTGGCCCGCTTTTTGGTGCCGAAATGGATCGAATTCAAAGAGCTGAACAAAGACCGCACCTTCCGCCAGCAGATTTATTCCATGCTGAACGAAGATGCCTATTCGGGCGATATTCAACACATTATCGACGTGGCGCTGGTTGGCTTGATCTTTTTCAGCGTGGTCGCGGTTGTGACGGAGAGCGTGGAATCGATCCACGAAGTCATGGAATTCGAGTTCCATTATTTCGACCGTTTTTCGGTGTTTGTGTTCTCGCTCGAATATGTCTTGCGCGTGTATACGGCGGTCGAAAATCCCGCCACCCCCAAACCTGTGTTGGGTCGTATTCGCTACATGGTGGGGCCGACGCAGATCATCGATCTTTTGTCGGTACTACCCTTCTACCTGACACTGTTTGTGCAGATCGATTTACGCTTCTTGCGGGTGATGCGGTTGCTGCGCATTCTCAAACTCACGCGCTATTCAACGGCGATGACAACCGTGATCGAAGTTATCACGGAAGAACTGCCCTCGCTTGGCGCTGCTTTGTTCGTGTTGATGCTGATCACGATCTTTTCGGCCAGCGTGATGTATCTCGTCGAACATGAGGCGCAGCCGGATAAATTTACCAGTATTCCGGAAGCAATGTATTGGGCGATCATCACGCTCACCTCGATCGGGTATGGTGATATTTCACCCGTAACACCGCTCGGCCAGTTTTTGACGATGATCATGGCCTGCGTCGGCTTGGGCATGATCGCGCTGCCAACCGGTATTCTGGCCACGGGCTTTAACGAAAAGCTGCGCAAACGCGCCGAGGCCTTTAAAGAACTCGTCGAACAAAAAGCGGCTGATGGTGTCATTAGCGACGTCGAGCAGAAGGAGCTTGATAAAAAGGCCAACGAGATGGGGTTGAGCCGCGCGCGTGAGCGTCAGTTCGAGGAAGAGGCCATCAAGGGTCTGATGCGCGCATCCGCAACGGTGCCGGGGCTGGCTGTGACGTTCGAACCGGACGAACGGGTTGATGCGATTTTCCGCCTCATCGAGCCGTTGACCCTGCGCCATAAATCGATTTTGTTGGCGCGATTGGCGATCAGCCTGCCGAGCCACTCGATCAGCATCCAATCCGTACCGGCACCGCAGACGGAAACGCCTTAATCGGCATGCCCTGAAACATCGGCACCCGCTTTAGGGTCAAGCTGGCGGTGCAGGAGGGTTGACGCCGCAATCAGGAGAGCGACCAGTCCGAAGGCAATCTGGAAATCGCCGACGTCAAGATTAGAATCGCCGCGCAGATATTGCAGCGATTCGAGAATCAAAGCGGCAAAAGCGACGCCAACAGAGCCCGACACTTGTTGCACAACGCTCGCAAAGCTGGATGCGCGGCCAAGATCGGCAGGCTCGACTTCAGCATAGGCAATGGCGTTAAGGCAGGTGAATTGGAGAGACCTAAAAAAGCCGCCGGCTAATAAAACGGCTAAAATGACGAGATGCGGGGTCGCCGCGCTAAAAATCGCAATCACACCGAAAAGTCCGGCACTGATCAGTCCGTTGATCACGAGAATGGTCCGGAACCCGAAGCGGCGAAGAATGGCCGGCGCGGTAAACTTCATCAAAAACGCACCCGCGCTCGAGGCGAAGGTTAACGAACCCGATTCAAAAGCCGTCAAGCCGAAGCCGATTTGTAACATGAGAGGCAAGAGGAAGGGGTTCGATCCGATACCCGCGCGAAACAAAAAACCGCCATAGACATTGGCGCGGAAGGTCGGCAGTTTTAGCAAAGCGAGTTGTAGGATAGGGTTTGGAACGTCGCGCGCGTGGCGCACATAGAGATAAAGCAACCCGATGCCGAACAGAATCAAACCAGGGGCCGCATAGAGCGGTAACATCTCGCGTCCCAAGACAGTTAGCCCGAATACCAGCGTGGAAAGTCCAAGCCCAGACAGAATAAATCCTTTCCCATCAAGCGCTGTCTGTTCTTCCGCCTTCACATTCGGCACAAAAAGCGTGGCGAGAATGATGCCGATCAGCCCCATCGGCAGATTGATGAAAAAGATCCACCGCCAATTCAGATAGGTGGTCAAAAATCCGCCGATCAAAGGGCCGAAAACGGGTCCGACCAAGGCCGGCAGGGTGAGATAGGAAAGCGCCTGCACGAGTTCGCTTTTGGGAATGGCACGCACCAGAACCAAACGGCCGACGGGCACCATCATGGCGCCTCCCATGCCTTGCACGGCACGGGCAATGATAAAGCCTTCCAGTGAACTCGTGAACGCGCAGCTGAGCGAAGCGAGGGTGAAAACCGCGATCGCCAGCCTGAACACCTGCCGCGCACCAAACCGATCCGCCATCCAGCCGCTGATCGGGATAAAGACGGCGAGGCTCAACAGATAGGAGGTGAAGGCGAGTTTGAGGACGATGGGGTCTTGGTGGAGGTCAAGCGCGATCGCAGGCAGCGAAGTGGCTAAAACCGTTGAATCCATATTTTCCAGAAAAAGCGCGCTGGCGATAACCAGCGGCAAAATCATCCCGTGCGGCACGAGGCTTCGGGTTTGTTCGGTTGGCTTCAGATCGGTATCGTTTAAATCATTCGCCATGGGTACAATCGGGGAAACGTGCTCAGATCGTGTCGTAGCAGAGCTTGCCGCGGCAGACGAGGGTAGAAAGCTGCAATTTTTTAGTATCAGCCCTGTCAAATGGTGAGAACCGACCGGTCCGCTTGCCAAAGGGTTCAAATCTCAATAGGTCTGCTGCTACTCGCTGGGGGTGCTGCGCGAACGTGCGGCTGAGAAAGACCCTTTGAACCTGACTGAGGTAATCCTCGCGCAGGGAAGCATTGAAGGCTCGCTTTTCTGCAAAGCAAGCAACTCACGCTTTCCTGTCATTTTTGATCTGATGGAGATCGACATGGCAGACGTCCAGATTTCGAAACTTACCGCTCCTATTGCTTCAACCGATCGTGTTTTTGGTTTTCGGGACCAGGCCGCTTTGTGGTTCAGCCTTGGCGTGGGCCTATTGGTGATGCAGGCGGGCGCTTCGCTGATGCCCGGACTGAGCCCTAGCCTTGCCTTTTGGGCAATTTTACTCGGTTCGGTGATCGGCTCGATGCTGCTGGCCTTGGTGGCGAGGCTCGGCCAAGAGACGGGGCTGTCCTCGGGTGCGATCATGACCAGTGCATTTGGCTCGACGTTCGGGCAGGTGCCGGTGTTTGCCAATGTGGTGCAGTTGGTTGGCTGGGCGGCGTTCGAGATCATCATCATGCGGGACGGCTCGCTTGCCGTCATCAAGCAAACAACCGGTATGGATTCGCCTTTGATAAGCGTCGGGTTGACGCTGATCTGGGGCGCTATTCTTATGCTGATGATGACGGGCTCAATGACGAGCCTTGTGCGCCGCTTTCTCTCCCGTCTCGGCCTGCCGCTGGTGATCGCGTCGCTGCTTTGGCTGTCTTACGGGTTTATGACGGCGACCTCGGTGAAGGGTTGGGGTGCGTTCTGGTCGCAAACGGGGACAGGAGACACGAGCTTTTGGGGCGGCGTTGATCTTGTTATTGCGATGCCTGTGTCCTGGTTGCCATTGGTTGCCGATTATGCCCGTTTTGGCCGCAGCAAAAGCGGGACTGCAAACGGAACCTTTGTCGGCTACGTCGTCGCCAATGTCTGGTGTTATGCGCTGGGGGCTTTGATTGCGTTCAACCAACCCGAAGGCGATCTGGTGACGGGGCTGCTGCTTGCGCAAGGCGGATTGATTGCCTTGACGCTGATTATTCTGGATGAACTCGATAATGCCTATGGTGATCTGCATTCCGGCGCGGTGAGCACCGAAAGCCTGTTTGGTGGCTTTAGTGTCAAAACGCGCGGCGTTGTGCTGTCCGGTGTGGCGCTTGTCTTGGCGCTGGTGTTGTCGGCTCTGTCGGACAGTACGGCTCAGTTGGTCAGTTTGTTCCTCATGGTGCTGAGTTCACTTTTTGTACCGTTGTTCGGTGTCGTTTTGGCACGCTACGTCTCTATCCGACAGGCAGCGCGGCAAGGATTGGCGGTCGCGGCGGTTGAATGGAGTGCGCTTGTCGCTTGGGGGCTCGGCGTGGCGCTCTATTGGGTGACTTACAATTTCTACTCCGAGTGGGGCTCTGCTTTGCCAGGCTTCGTGCTGAGCTTTGTAGTCGCGTCTATGGTGTCTAACCGCTCTCAATTTGTGAAATGAATGTCAGGATTTGCTTCTCCCTGAGGGAGAAGCTGTCGGCGGAGCCGACGGATGAGGGGCTGATGTTCGCCATTGAGCATGGCAAGCTTGAGCTTCATTCGGTAGACGGTAGAACCTCATCCCCCTGCTCCGCAGAGACCCTCTCCTTCAAGGAGAAGGATATATCAAATAGCATAGTAGACTTTTGCGGGCCGCGAGCGGTAAAGACGATTGTATGAATGAGACAAGGGAGCGGACAATGGCGAAGATCGAAATAAACGGCCCGATGGGTCCACGCTATGATGAAATTCTGACCGCTCCTGCTCAGGTGTTTCTTGCTGAGCTGCATACCCGTTTCAATGCCACGCGGCTTGCCCTGTTGGCGGCGCGTGCTGAGCGCCAGAAAAAATTTGATGCCGGTGAGTTGCCGGATTTTCTCGCCGAGACACAATCGGTTCGCGAAGGCACTTGGCACGTTGCCCCGATGCCTGCCGATTTGCTCGACCGTCGCGTTGAGATCACCGGACCGGTCGATAAGAAAATGATCATCAACGCACTGAACTCCGGTGCCAAAGTGTTCATGACCGATTTCGAGGATGCCTCCTCGCCGACCTGGTCCAATATGGTCGAGGGCCAGATCAATCTGAAAGACCGCTGGGCAGGGACGCTCGGTTTCACCGATGACGTAACGGGCAAAGCCTACGCGATCAGCGCCAACCCTGCCGCTCTGATGGTGCGCCCGCGCGGCTGGCATTTGCCTGAAAAGCATGTGCTGGTCGATGGCGAACGCATGTCGGGCTCACTGTTCGATTTTGGCCTTTACGTGTTCCATAACGCCAAGACGATGCTGACGCAGGGCAAAACGCCCGCTTTCTATTTACCCAAGATGGAAAGCCACAAAGAGGCGCGCCTGTGGGATTCGGTGTTCACCTATGCCGAACAAGCATGCGGCTTGCCGCATGGCTCCTTGCGGTGCACGATTTTGATCGAGACGCTGCCAGCGGCCTTCGAGATGGATGAAATCCTGTTCGAGCTGAAAGATCATATTCTGGGGCTAAACTGTGGTCGTTGGGATTACATCTTCTCCTTCATCAAGCGGTTAGGAAAAAATCCGAACTTTTTAACGCCCGATCGCGGCGTGATGACGATGGCGTCCAACTTTTTGGCCGCTTATTCGCTCTTGCTCATTAAAACATGCCACCGCCGCGGCGCGTTTGCGATGGGCGGAATGGCAGCGCAAATTCCGGTGAAGGGTGACGATTCCAAAAATGAAGCGGCCTATGCCAAAGTCCGTGCCGATAAAGAGCGCGAGGCAGCAAACGGGCATGATGGCACGTGGGTAGCTCATCCCGGCATGGTGGCGCTCGCGACCGAAGTGTTTGATCGCCTGATGCCATCCAACAACCAGATTAACAAACAGCGCGACGATGTACGCGTGACCCAAGCGGATATGCTCTCGCTGCACACAGGTGAGCGGACGGAAGACGGTTTGCGGGAAAACATCCGCGTTGGTGTGCAATATATCGAAGCCTGGCTCAAAGGCCGTGGCGCAGTGCCGCTCTATAATCTGATGGAAGATGCGGCGACTGCCGAAATCTCCCGTGTGCAGGCTTGGCAGTGGGTGCATCATCAGGTGGTGCTCAACGATGGCCGCGCAGTGACGCCCGAGCTGTTCAAGACAACGCTTGCCGACGAAATGGCAAAGGTGCGTGAAGCAGTAGGGCCTGCGGTGTATGACAAGGGCCGTTTCCCGGAGGCGATTAAGCTGTTCTCTGACATGTCGCTCGCTGCCGATTGTGCCGAGTTTCTGACGCTTCCGGCCTATGAGGTGCTCGACTAAGCGGAAAAGCCGATGTCCGGTTTTGCGTTCAAGGCGGCTCTAGCGGGAATTCTTTCGCGTTATCAATCCGATACTGCGGACGAGACGGATGATGTGGCGCTGTTGAACACGCGTTTGGCGGCTGGCGATGACTTGTCGAGCCGTCGCACCTTTCCGGGTCATGTGACGACGAGCGCGATCATCGTCGATGAGGCAATGACATCCACGCTGCTGATTTTACACAAGGCCTCAGGGCGGTGGTTGCAGCCGGGCGGGCATTGGGAACCATCTGCCTCGTTCCAAGCCTCGGCGCTACGCGAGGCGCAAGAGGAGACGGGGCTTCACGCGCTCACCCTGCACCCTTGGCATGGCGGCAGCGACCATCCCATCGACATCGACACCCACGCCATCGGCGCACGTCCCTCAAAGAACGAGCCAGACCATTTCCATTTCGATCTGCGCTATGTGTTTGTGGCGTCGATGTCAGACGCGATAAAACCGCAAGTCGGTGAAATTGATGCAGTGAAATGGCACTCCTTCGACGCGCTACGGCACATCTGCCCAAGGGTGTGGCGTAGGCTAAAAGTTTAAGCCGCACCCTTCTCCCGCAAGGGGAGAAGGACGTTTATCGCTTGGTTTAAGCTTCCGCGCTGCCTTCTTTCAGCTTTTGCGCGTAAACATTGATCACCAACGCGGCCAGCAGGATCAAACCACGGATCAAGATCTTCAAGAAGCTGTCGATCTGGATCAGGTCGAGTCCGTTGTTGAGAACGCCTAGCACGAGTAGGCCAATGATCGTATTGCCGATGCCGCCGCGCCCGCCGAACAGGCTCGTGCCGCCCACCACGACCGCCGAAATGGCGGTCAGCAAGAAGTCGTCAAAGCCGTTTTGTTGTGCCGAGCCGAAATAGGCGACCCCCAACATGCCCGCAAAGCCTGAACAGGCGGCCGAGATCACCATGACCGCGCCGATGATCATCTTTACGTTAACGCCTGAATATTCGGCTGCCTCGCGGTTACCGCCCACCATGAACACGTAGCGGCCAAAGCGGGTATAGGTCAGCACGAGATGGGCGAAGAGCAGCAAGAGCGAGCAGACAATGATCGACCACCGCAACCCAAAGATTTTGCCCGCGCCCAAAAGCGTAATGAAATCGGGGAAGATATACGCAATCTGACCGCGTACGAGCAAGGCCGACACACCATTCGCGATCTGCATCATCGCGAGCGTCATGATGAACGAGGGAATACCGATTTTTGTGACGCCGAAGGCCGTAATGCTGCCAAGCGCAATGGCAGACGCAAGGGTCAGAATGATACAAATCACACCGGGCAGAGGGATCGTGGCAATGTTGACATAATCCGGCTGGATCGTGAAAAAAGCCATCGTAATGCCGATGGCATTGGCGAGTGCAGCGACCGACAAATCAATCTCGCCGGTGAGGATCACAAAGGTCAAACCGACCGCAATAATGCCGGTAATCGACGCATTCGATAAAATATTCAACAGATTATCGACCGAGAAGAAGACCGGACTCTGGACCGCAAAAAACAGGACGAGAATGATCAGCGTAAAGATCGGCGCGAGGTTGCGCATCTGGTCCGACAAAAACTGCTTCATTCCGTTTTTCGGCGCTTTGGTGCTGTCGGCGAGGGTCATGATGGAACCTTATTCCTGCTGATGTAATGTCAAGTTAGGCCGCAGCCAGTAAATCGCTTTTGTCGATGTGACCGGTTGTGAATTCTTTGACGACCATACCCTTTTTCATCACGGTGACGCGATCGGCCAAAGTGAGAATGGTTTCGGGCTCCGTCGACAAAACAACAATCGCCACGCCACGGTCGCGCAACGCTTTGACGATGCGGATCACGTCTTCTTTTGCGCCCACATCCATGCCGCGCGTTGGTTCTGATAAAATCAGTACCTGCGGCAAATGGGTGAGCCATTTGGCGAGGGCCACTTTTTGCTGGTTGCCGCCCGAGAGATTGCCGAGCGCAATATCGGTTTTTGGCGGTCTGATCTGGAGATCCTTGATATGGGTCTCGGAAATCTCGCGCTCGCGGTTGGTTTTCAGGAAGATGCTGTGAATCCGGTCCAAGATTGCGATGGAAACGTTTTTGAACACCGGTTCGGTACGAAACAGCATCATTTTCCGGTTTTCAGGCACGTAGGCAATGCCCGCTTCGCGCGCAGCCGCCGTCGAGCTGAAACGCACCGTCTTTCCGTCGATCACCAGACGACCAGATTTAAGCGTATTTTTGCCAAACAGGGTGCGGGCCAATTCAATCAAACCGCAGCCCATAAAGCCGTAGACACCCGCGATTTCACCCTTGCGCAGCGTGAGCGACACGTCATGCAACATCAACCCGTCCGATGCATCATGCACGGACAATACGACTGCTTTTGAATCATCCGCCGCCAAATCGGCACTTTCGCCCATATGCATATTGGCCGACCCGCGTCCGATCATGTGGGAGATGACACTGTCTTTGGTCAAGTTTGCAGCGTGTTCGGTGATTACCTTTTCGCCGTTGCGGAATACCGTGACGCGGTCGGCAATCGCCAGTACGTCGTCGAGGAAGTGCGAGATGAACACGATGCTACGGCCATCATCACGAAGACGGCGTAGAACCGCGAACAAGCGTTCAATTTCGGGCGGGGATAGGGCCGAGGTTGGCTCATCAAGAATGATCAGCTGCGCGCCAGAGAACAAGACGCGGGAGAGTTCCACCAATTGCTGCAAGCCGACCGGCAAGCTGCCCATCCGCGTGGTTGGATCAATATCAAGACCGAGGCTGGCAATTTGCTGGCGCGCCATATCGTTCATGCGCCGCCAATCAATGACGCCCGTAGCGGTAACAGGTTGATGGCCTAAAAACACATTTTCAGCGACCGAAAGGTCGGGGATAACGGAGAGTTCCTGATGCACCATACCAATGCCGGCGGCCAGCGCATCGCGCGCCGAGCGGAAATGGACGGGGTTGCCACTGACCAGCATCTCGCCTTCAAAGCCCGCGTGAACGCCGGCGATGATTTTCATCATGGTGGATTTGCCGGCGCCGTTTTCGCCAACAAGTCCGTGAATTTCGCCGTTAAGAATGGAAAAATCGACATCGCGCAACGCTTTGACGCCGCCAAACGACTTGGAAACGTGGCGCATCTCGAGAACAGGCGCGGAGTCGGACAAGGGAACCGAAGGCGCTTTCGCGCCTCCGGTCAAATTCATAGATGAAGTATTCATCAGATGAGGAAGTTCTTTTGCAGCCAGAGATGGCCCGCAGCGTTATCCTTCGTGATGACGGGACCGTCAGCGAGGATGAAGTTCGGGATATCCTTGCCGGGCTTCTCGCCTGCCATGACCGCTGCAACACCGGCGGCAACCGACCAGCCATGGATACGGCAGGAAGGATTACGAACGGTAGCGACCATCGTGCCGTCGAGAACAGCATTCACAGCGGGTGGCATCGCGTCAACGCCGCCGAGCAGAATGCCCGATTTGCCCTTTGACTTGATGACCTTATCGGCTGCAAGCGCCATGTCGTCGTTGTGGAAGAAGCCGGCCTTAAGATCAGGATATTTGGTGAGGAGCGAATCCCAGATGCGGGCCACTTTCGTCACGTCCCAATCGGCTGGCTGTTCGTCAACGAGTTCGACATTCGGGTAGTTGGCGAGAACCTGCTTGAAGCCCTTCGCGCGCCCTTGAGCGCCCGAGTGACCAAGAGCACCCTGCGTCATTGCAATTTTGCCCTTGCCGCCCATGGCCTTCAACACCTGATCGGCCACAACCGAACCCATCATCACGTTATCTGGCGCGATGAAAGTGTGAATGGCGAGTTGGCCTTCAGGTGCCATCATGGTGTCCATGGTGATCACGGGCGAACCGGCATCGATGACCCGCTTGATCGGATCGTTCAGCGTGCCAATACCAAAGGTCTGGATCGCTACGAAATCCCATTTTTGCGTTGCCATATTGTCGATGGTTGCGCGCTGTTTTGTCGCGGACAATTCGCCGTCGAACCAGGTGACTTCGACATTCATCAGCTTGGCCCAAGCTTCAGCAGCTTGTTTACCTTGGGCACACCAGGTAGCCTGGAGACCGGCATTCGACATTGCAGCCTTCAAAGGCTTGCCTGCCTTTTTGAGTTCTTGCGCCATGGCGGGGTCAAAGCCAGCAGACGCGAAAAGCGCGCTAGCAACGGCGGTTGCGCCCATCAGCTTGAAGACATCACGGCGTGACGCGGCAATTTCATTCAGATCGTCTAAATCTTGCGACATTTTATACTCCCTTTGACGACATTTACGTGAGAAGGCCGTCGATTTTTAATGTGCCTTTTTCCGGTTATTCCGTGGCACTGTTGATGAGTGTGGTGTGCTTCCTTTAGCGATGTCAATTCTTAAATTATGCTGCGTTGCAACAAATCATTATACAAAAACAAAATGTAATAACTTGATTTAAACACCAATAATCTGATGCCGGACGGGTTGGTTTTACGAATACAGTGGTCAATGTGCGATAAAATCGAATGTGCTCTATTGGAGTGCGTCACAAAATCCGCATTGAGCCGATCGTAGGGTTTGATAGGATTGAAGGGCGAGCTATGTTGGTGAAGCAGGGGAGACATTCGTGGTAGGTATGCAGGCGGGATCGAGATTTGTCGGCGGGGCGCATTATGCGGCGCTGAACGAGCAAAGTGTTCGCGGTTTTTTAGCGGCTTTGCCCGTCGCAGAAACCGTTGTTGGCGGTGATCCGTCCGCTTGGACCGTGAGCGAAGTGGGCGATGGCAATCTCAATCTTGTTTTTATCGTCAAGGGCGGCAAGGGGGGGATCGTCGTCAAACAGGCGCTCCCTTATGTCCGTATGGTGGGCGAGAGCTGGCCATTGCCATTGGATCGCGCCTATTTCGAGCATGAGGCGATGCAAATTCAAACGCTTGCCGCCCCGCGACTGGTGCCGAAACTGTTCCACTTTGATACGATGCAAGCCGCCACTGTGATGGAGTTGCTGGAGCCGCATCTGATTGTGCGGAAAGGCCTTATCAAGGGCATACGTTACCCAAAGCTTGCCCCTGATGTGGCCGAATTTTGTGCCCAAACCCTGTTTTCAACCTCTGATTTGGGTTCGCCCGCCGCCGAGAAGCGCGAAAGGCAGGCGCGCTTCAGCCATAATATTACGCTGTCGAAAATCACCGAGGATCTGGTGTTTACCGACCCTTACCGCGTGACCGAGATGAATCGTTGGACCTCGCCGCAGCTTGACAAAGTCGCCGCGGCCATTCGTCAGGACGCGCCATTGAAGCTAGCCGCACAAGAGCTGAAATGGATGTTTCTCACCCGCGGTGAAGCGTTGCTGCATGGCGATCTCCATACCGGCTCGATCATGGCAACTGCTACCGATACGCGGGTGATTGACCCGGAATTTGCCGTTTTTGGACCGATGGGGTTCGACCTCGGGGCGTTTATGGCCAATCTTCTGCTCAGCTATTTTTCGCAAGAAGGGCACGCAACGCGGGCGGATGATCGTATCGCCTATCGCGCATGGCTTCTTGATACGCTCGAAGGGTTTTGGACGCAGTTTGAAAAACGTTTCCTGATGCTTTGGGAGCAAGGCGGGCAGGGCGATGCGTTTATCCCCGCGTTGTTTACGGGCGATGTAGACCATGTGGCGCTGCAAGCCCATCGCGCGATGATGATGACGCGGATGTTTCAGGACGCGTTGGGCTTTACGGGTGCCAAGATGATAAGGCGGATTTTGGGCTTGGCGCATGTCGAGGATTTGGAAAGCATTGCTGATGCCGACCTTCGGGCGCGTTGCGAAAAGAAGGCGCTGCGCTTGGCGCGGGCTTTGATGGTGGGCCGCGCCTCGCTCTCCTCCATCCACGCGGTAAGGGAACTGGCCGAAGAACACGCGAAGGAGCCTGTGGCATGAAGATCAATGGCCATGCCTATCGCACGATTTGGCCGGATGCGGATGGGCACTCCATCCATGTGATCGACCAAACCAAACTGCCACATGGTTTTGAAATCATGCAGCTTGCGACGAGCCAAGCCGTGGTCGAGGCGATCGTGGCGATGGTTGTTCGTGGTGCGCCTTTGATCGGCGCAACAGCGGCTTATGGCTACGCGATGGCGATGCGCGAGGATGCGTCGGATGTAAATGTTGAGGCAGCCTATCAGCGTCTCTATGAAACACGACCCACCGCGGTTAATCTCCGCTGGGCGTTGGATGATCTTAAAGCGCGATTGGTACGGTTGTCAGCCTCTGAGCGTTTTACAGCAGCTTGGCGTCGGGCGGGGGAAATCTGCGAGGAAGATGTCGAGATTTGCCGGAAGATCGGCGAGGCGGGTTTGGCGCTGATTAAAGACGCGCATCTGCCGGGCAAAACTGTTCATATTCTCACCCATTGCAATGCCGGGTGGCTGGGCTGCGTTGATTGGGGCACGGCCTTGGCACCGATCTATATGGCGCATGATGCCGGTATTCCTGTGCATGTCTGGGTCGACGAGACCCGCCCGCGCAATCAAGGCGCGTCACTCACCGCCTTCGAGCTTGGCGCACACGGCATTCCCCATACGGTGATCCCCGACAATACCGGCGGGCATTTGATGCAGCACGGCAAGGTGGATCTCTGTATCGTCGGCACCGACCGCACCACTGCGCGGGGTGATGTGTGCAACAAAATCGGTACCTATCTCAAAGCGCTCGCCGCCCATGCCAACAATGTCCCGTTCTACGTTGCTCTGCCGCATACCACCATCGACTGGACGATTGAGGACGGCGTCAAAGAAATCCCGATTGAGGAACGCAGCCCGCGCGAAGTCACCCATATGACAGGCCGTTTGCCGGACGGTTCAATGGCTACCATCGATATTATGGCACCGGGTAGCACAGCGTTGAATTATGCGTTTGATGTGACGCCCGCGCATCTCGTCACCGCGCTCGTCACCAATCGCGGGATATGCGCTGCGACGCGGGAAGGGTTGATGGGGTTGTTTCCGGAGCGGGGGTGAGGAGCTTGGGAACCGCAACTTAGGCGCACAAAACCCGTTGCCCAACGCTAATAAATGTCCCCCTTCCCCTGCCGCCGCCAACTTGCTAAACAGACGCCTAGCAATCGTTTCAATCTTAGATTGCTTTTCGCTAGGGGTGCCGTGTCTATATCGCGCGGCTGAGATCAGACCCTTTGAACCTGATTGGGGTAATGCCCGCGCAGGGAAGCTTGGTGGATGGGCGTGCGCGCCGTCCTTCATCTTTCAAGCGCGGTGGTGGGAAGTGTGAAGGCGGATGAAGATCGCAATCATCGGTGCAGGGGTGATGGGGTTGACAGCGGCGCATCATTGCGCGTTACGCGGGGCCGAGGTGCATCTCTATGAGCGTCATGCGGAAGTCGGGCGCGGGTGCTCCTCGTATGCGGGGGGCATGTTGGCTCCGTGGTGCGAAATGGAAAGCGCCGAGCCGCTGATTGGCGAATTGGGCCTTGAATCGCTTCGCTATTGGCGGAAGCATTTTCCGCATGTGGTGGAGAAAGGGAGCTTGGTGGTGGCACCCGCACGCGATCTCCCCGATTTGAAGCGCTTTGCGGCCCGCACCACGCATCACGAATGGATCGCCCGCGAACGACTTTTAGCGCTTGAGCCGGATGTGGGGTCGCGGTTTGAATCCGCGCTCTATTTTAGCGAGGAAGCCCATCTTGATCCCCGCCAGACCCTGGACCTGTTGAAAGCGAAACTCATCGGTGAGTTTGGCGCGGTTTTTCATACCGATATGGCGTTGAACCCAGATGCGGCCGACGGCGATTATGTGCTCGATTGTAGGGGGTACGAGGCGCGGGATTCCCTCCCCGATTTGCGCGGGGTAAAGGGTGAAATGCTGGTCTTGCGCACGACGGAGGTGACGCTGTCGCGCCCCGTTCGGCTGCTGCATCCGCGTATCCCCGTCTATATCGTACCGCGGGCTGACCATCAGTTTATGGTGGGGGCCACGATGATCGAGAGCGGGGACCGAACGCGGTTCTCGGCGCGTTCCATGGTGGAACTATTGAACGCGGCCTATGCCGTCCATCCGGCGTTTGGCGAGGCCGAGATTGTTGAGATGGGCACCGATGTGCGGCCCGCTTTTGCTGATAATCTGCCACGCATCCGGCGGGACGGGAAGATCTTGCGGCTCAACGGGCTTTATCGCCACGGCTATTTGGGTGCGCCGGCGCTCGCTCGGCGCGCGGCGGATATTCTGTTCGATGGTGCCACGTTTCCGGAGGTGGAGCGGTGAGGGTGATGGTCAACGGGCAAGAAACAGAGATCAGGTCGCAAACCATGGCCGATATACTCGTCGAGATGGGCTATGAGGAGATGCCGGTGGCTACCGCGTTGAATATGGCGGTGGTGCGCAAGAAAGATCGGGCGGCCACGCCGCTCCACGAGGGCGACCGGATCGAAATTCTCGTTCCGATGCAGGGGGGCTGACGGTGGATAGCGTATCGTTTTATGGCGTTGAAGTCGGATCGCGTTTAATGCTCGGGACGGCGCAATATCCGTCGCCCGCGATTTTGGCGGACGCGATCAAGCGGTCGCGTGCCGAGATTCTTACCGTCTCGTTGCGGCGGGAATCCACCGGTGGATCGGGTGGCGGTGATTTCTGGACCATGATCAAGGCAATGGGCACGCGCATTCTGCCCAATACCGCCGGATGCCATTCCGCCAAAGAAGCGATTGTGACGGCTGAAATGGCGCGCGATGTGTTTGAGACGGATTGGATCAAGCTCGAAGTCATCGGTCATGCCGACACCTTGCAGCCGGATGTGTTCGGTCTGGTGGATGCCGCCCGGGAATTGGTGGCGCAGGGCTTTAAAGTGTTTCCCTATACGACCGATGATCTCATTGTCGCGGAGAAGTTACTGGGGATTGGTTGCGAAGTATTAATGCCATGGGGCGCGCCGATTGGCTCGGGCAAGGGGTTGAACAACCGCTTCGCGTTAAAAGCCATGCGCGCGCATTTTTCTGGTGTTCCATTGGTGGTTGATGCCGGACTGGGCGTGCCTTCCCATGCGGCGGACGCGATGGAACTCGGCTATGATGCCGTTTTGCTGAATACGGCGGTTGCCAAAGCGGGCGATCCGGCGGCGATGGCCGAGGCGTTTGGGTATGCTGTTCAAGCGGGTCGGCTCGGCTATCGAGCAGGTGCGATGGAAGCCCGTGACATGGCCGTTCCCTCGACACCGGTTTTCGGCCAACCCTTTGTGTCATCCTAAAAAGGATAAAAAAATGCTCGACCGCTTCTATCTCATTGTTGATTCAGCCGAATGGCTTGAGCGTCTTTTACCGCTGGGCGTTAAAACCGTGCAGCTCCGGATGAAGGACAAAAGCCATGCCGAATTGACGCATGAAATTCTGCTGTCCAAGACGCTTTGTACCCAGCACGGCGCGACCTTGATTGTGAATGATTACTGGCAAATCGCCTTGGATGAAGGCTGCGATTTCGTTCATCTCGGTCAGGAAGATATGGATAGCGCTGATTTTACTGCCTTGCGCGCGGGGGGTGTCCGGATTGGGCTGTCTACCCATACGCCGGAGGAGCTTGATCGCGCTTTAACCCTCCAACCTGATTATATCGCACTCGGGCCTATCTATCCGACTGTGCTCAAGCAAATGACGTTCCCGCCGCAGGGGTTGGATCGCATCGGCGAATGGAAGCGGATCCTCGGCGATATCCCGCTCGTGGCCATTGGCGGGTTGACGCCCGAGAGGGCCAAGCTTGTTCTCGCCGCAGGAGCGGACAGCGCTTGTGTGGTGACCGATGTTTTGCGCCATGCCGACCCGGAAGCCCGGACGCGGGAATGGATCGAAGCAACGGCGCTTGAAGCTTAGCTATAATTGTGAGGCGATTGATTTTTCGATCGCTTTACTCATGCGATCTCTCCAATCGCTCCCTTGGGTTTTGTAGCGGGCAATCGTTTCGGGCGCGAGCCGAAGAGTAACGGCTGGTTTAGGGGCATCCAGTTTTGGTCGACCAAGGGATCTTTTAATCGCCTCGGCGAGTTCAGGAAAGACAACGTGAAAGGGTTTAAGGGAGGCCAATTCCTCATCCGTTAGTTCCGGATTATCGGTATGGGATGCAATCCCGGCTTGTATGCCTGTCTCTTCTTCGTTGGAAAGCGGAGCGGCATGTTTACGTGGTATAAGTCGATCTTTCTTTCTGACTGGCCCGACGCATCTAAATGATCGAAAGCGCTTCTAAACCCAATGGAGCAAACACGACCGTGATGATGATCTCATCCTTAAAGAAGC